>MDTE01016573.1_pt1 | contig 26737 bp, 24 predicted proteins | sample 811231 | NCBI WGS metagenome assembly MDTE01 (sample SAMN05326651, study PRJNA326480) | marine metagenome | isolation source: seawater | place: Indian Ocean: Red Sea | collected 2010
TCAATTTCTAAACCTCTATGTATTCCTGCGCTATTAAATATTATGCAAGACCCTTTTTTTCCAGTAAAAATTTTTTGCTTCAACTTGAATATTTTTTTTATGGTTTCCATTAATTTATTTGAAAATCTAGTCGGATTTCTTGAAAAAAATTTGAAAAAAAATAATGTAAATAATTGAATAAATTTTGAGTGAGAACCTTCAATATATGAAAACGGACCATTAGCTTCATCTACATCTGACAAATATACTATTATTTTGAAAAGTTCAAAATGCTGATCAATATGCCAATCACCTCCTGAACTCGCATTTTTTTCATCATTTTTTAAATGACCTGCCATTATAGAGTGTAAATACAATTTCTTGATTGTTGAGACAGATTTGATGTTCATTTTGTGGCCATCCAAAATTTCAAAAAAAAACTTTTTAATTTCTTCATTCTCTTCCTCTATCGAAAAAAGCCTTCTATCTCCTTTTGATTTTGGAAAATATTTTTTTATACTATTTGTTGCGATTTGATCGTAGTTCTTATCATCTAAATCTACAGTACATTCATAATAACCCTTATTGAATAAATTAAGTGCATTTCCACTGAGCGCATTAGCTTTATTTTTGCTCTTTTCAAATAAAGAGTGTTTAAAAAGTCCATAAAGCCTTTTACAATTTTCAAGAATGATCATCTATAAATAAACAATATATTTTTAATAAATTTAAATATCAAATATAAATATTTTTTCAATTTTTTAGATTTTAGACGATATATTTTGTGTTATTTCATAGTGTCTATTTTCATTTATCTCATTCAAAAAAATATCTGAAATGTTAATTTTTTTGTCCTTTTGTTCCTCTTTTGCATCTTTGTATGATTTGAATATTAAATCATTTTTTAAATCAAATTTATTTCTTACATAATAGAATTCATAAATATCATTTGGATTTAGTTCTTTTTTTAAGTTTGGTAAATTATCTATTAAATTTATATATTCTATTTTACTCCTAGGTGACCAAGTAAAATCATACGCAATGTGAGGGTGATTTAAATCTGCATTAACAACTTGGATATCTAATAAGGGGCATTCATGACCCACCGTTCCATGACATGTAAATACAAAGTTTAGTCCTTCATCTTTTAATTGTAAAAAAGATACTTTCTCGTTTACAAGATTAATCGAAGGAAATTTTTTTACAAAATTTTCAATTATTTTTTTTGTCCAGTTATCACAATCTGGATGATTTTTAATATACCATTCATAATCACTATTCTTGGATTTATTACCAAGAAATAACAGCCATTCATAAAAATCTGGAAATAATAGTCCACCAGTTGAGTGTGGGCTATCATGAAATTCATGAGTACAAATCAAAATTTTGATTTTTTTATTTTGTTTCAAAACTCTATTCATTCTTTTAGAAGTAAATGCACTCTGTGTGCTATATTCCATATCTACACCAACTTCTCCTTTGAGCCTTCTATCGAGCTGATATTTTGACCATTCTATAGCAATTTTCTTTTCATTCTCACTTAGACTAGAAAATTTATTTGGTATTTGTAATAAATCTTCTCTCACGAATTCATAATGATCATATAGTTGAGTGTTCTTTTTAATATACGTGCTTGTAACCGAGTAAACCGGTATATTAAAATGCCTATTGGCAACTTTTCCTATAATCGCAGTCAATCTTAAATTTGGATGACTTAAAGATATGCCAATTACCTTTCGCTTTTTAAAATAATTTATCCAATAGTCAATTGTATAGACGAAATCATAAAATATTTGCTTTAATTTTTTGTCATCTAAATTGATAGTATATTGCTTATATCTATAAAGATATTCGTCGTATATATCCTTTCCAATTTTAAGTTCTTTATATTCAAAATCTAAAATATCTGTTTTATATTTTGTGTTTTGTAGAAATTTTTTTATTTTTAATTTTTTTTTGAAATCAAATATAAATTTTAAATAATCTAAAGAAAAAAATATATAATTAAACTTTTTTGCGTTAATAGATTGATATAACTTTCTGAATCTATAATTAAGAAAGATATTTTTTTTATCACTAAAAATACTCAATTTACATGGATATTTTTTTTTATAAGAGTTAAAAAAATAAGCTCTTGCAATAACATTTTCAGTTGACTCAAAGTAATCAACTATAAATTCTTCTTGAAATTTTTCATTATCAAAAAAATATTTATTATTGTGATTTATAAGTTCTTGTAATTTTTTACCAACTTTAAGGTTATTAATTATTTTATATATTATTTTAAAAATTTTAAACATGATTTAGTTTTGATTATTATTTTCTTAAAAAAGAAAGTCATTTAGCTGCTTTTTATTAATTTGTAAAAGTAAATTTCATTTTTTTATTGAAAATAAATAATCATGATAACTTAATTTTTCTACTAATTCATAATGAAATTTGCTTAAAAATTTAGAAATTTTTTCAAAATTTCTACTTTCTACTAAAATATATTTGAATTGATACTTGTTAAAATCAATACCTTTAAAAACCTCCATTTCTGATCCCTCAACATCTAAACTTAAAAAGTCAATAATGTTTGGTGATTTAGACTCAATTATGATTGAATCTAATGTTCTTGCGATAGAGCTAAATTCAATAACTTCTTCTTTTTTTTCTCTTAAGGTATTGCTATGATTTGCATGTTTAAATTTATTTTCAATGTCACTTTCCAAATTTGTGGGTATTGTCATTAAATTTGAATATAATAATTTTACAAATCTTTCTTTAAAATCAAAGGAAACACAAGCATTACAGAAAAAGATATTTTTTTTTGATCTATTTTTTTTACATTCTATATACTTATGGAGTATTGGCTCGATAAGTATTCCACTCCAATTTTTATTTTTCTCAAAGTAGTACGTATTAGATTGGGAGACTCCATCATTTGCGCCAAGTTCGATAAAATATCCATTATTATAATTAAGATATTTTTCTAGTTTTAAATCTAAATCATTTAATCCATAGTATTTTTTTTCCTTTTTAAATTTTTTCAATATATTCCAAATTAGGGGAGGCAATAATTGTTTTACAAGTAAAATTAGTTTCACTAAATTATTTTATATTTTTCTATTATTTTTTCAAATGAATCAAAATCTTTTAAAAGACCTTTGTCTAGATAAATTATTTTATCACAATTCTTTAAGGCATTTACATTGTGTGCAATTATAAAAACAGTAATATCATTTAAGGATATTATATGATTAATTATCTCATTCTCATTTTCAAAATCTAAAGAATTTGTTGCTTCATCTAATATTAATATTTTTGATTTTTTGTAAAAAGCTCTTGCTATACCTATTCTTTGTTTCTGACCACCTGAGATAGCAATTCCTCTATTTCCAACATTGGTATCTATATTATTTGGAAGATTTTCTACAAATTGCTTAGAATTTGATGATAAAAGTGCATTTTCAATATTTTTCAATTCAATATTTTTTTCCTCTATTCCCAAAGCAATATTATTTTTAATTGTATCATTTAGAAGATATATATCTTGGGGTATATATCCAATAAATTCGTGCCAACTATCAAGATTATTAAATATACTTTTGCCATCTATTAAAATATCTCCATTTGATGGTCTTAAGAGACCTAAAATTATATTTACTAATGTAGTTTTTCCAGAGCCCGACGAACCAATAATTCCAATTTTTTGTCCACTTGAAATATTAAGTGATATATTATTTAATACATTCTTTTCATTATCATAAGAAAATCCTAAATTTTTAATTTCTATATCTTTAAAGTTTCCATTGATTGAACTAAATTTACTTTTGTCGTGCAGGGTATTAAAATCCATATTTAATTTTTTTATCTCTTGAAGCTCATTAAGAACTACATCAATAGAAATTTTATTAAAGTTTATTGAGGTAAGTGAATTTGATATACTTTTAAATGCTGGTATCAGTCTTATTGAGGAAGTTGCTAAAAAAGCAATATATGGAACTGCCGTTTCTAAAGTATTTGTAAAATAGGTCGAATAAAAAATAATTATTGTTATTACTATAAGGATGAAAACTTCCAGAAAGGGTCTGGGTACCATGTTAATTATTGAACTAATGATTTTTTGTTTAGCCATTACATTTAATTGATTATTAAATAATTTAACAAAAAAACCTTCTTTTTTGAGTATTTTTGCTTCTTTTATAATGTCGAAACTTTGATTAATTACTTTAAGATTATCAACTCTAGCTTCTTGCATAATCTTACCTCTTAAATACAAAAATTTTTTGAACAAACTATAAAATAGTAAAACAAAGATTATAATGCATGTAATAAGAAGACTTGATATTACAGGATCTATTAATATTAATGTTAAACATATAATAAATATTGTAAATAAATCTCTCAATAATAAAACAAATATTTCAATTATCGTACACGCTCCATTAATTTCATTAATCATAATAGAACTTAAATAAGATGGATTTTTTTTTAAAAAATATTTATATGGGCTAAAAATATATAACTGAAAAAAACGACTTGAAATTGAATTAAATACTTGAACTCTTAATATTGTTTGAAAATAATTCATAGACATTAAATATAAATTTTTAAAAATAAAAAATAGTATTAGAAACATAAAACTATAAATAATGAAATGTTCATTTTCTAAAATATCTGAAAAGTATGTTAAATTTTTTTTCTCTAAAAAAATTATTAAATTAGTTTTATCAATCAAATTTATCGCAATAAATGGCAATGCGCCGAGACCAATTACCTCCAAAATAGAGCCAATTTGATTTCCTATAAAAATAAGAAAAAGATGTATACGATTTTTTTTTGATAAAAGACTTATTGATTTTTTTAAAGTTTTATACATTAATTTAACTATTTTGCGTCATATCTAGATTCAAAATTTTATTCTTAAATCTTTTATTATAGTGTAGCAATTGTAATTAATTATTACTTTAATAAATTTATGGTGTCAAAAAAATTAGATATACTTAAAAAAATACTTGATTTTCATAAAGTTAAAAAAGGGTCAAAGATTTACCTTGGAATAGATTTAATGTATCTTGCTGTAGCTTCAAAGATATCGAGGCATGAAATGGAACTTTTTTCGTTACAAATTTTAGATTTCCTTTTAAAAAGAGTAGGAAAAAATGGATCTTTAATAATTCCTGTATTTGCTGAAAATTGTGTTCAAAACAAGTTTTTTGATAGAAAAAAAACATTAGGACAAACTGGAATGTTTGGAAATCATCTTCTTAAGAAATTTTATAAAAATCGAACGAAACACCCTTTGCATTCTTTTTTATTTTTTGGCAAAGATCAAAAAAAAATAATTAATCTTGATTACAAAAATTCTGAAGGTGATGACTCAATATGGAGATATCTTATCAATAAAAAATTCAAGATAATAACTATTGGTTATCATTATGCTCTATCAACAACAATTGTTCACTATTTTGAGAGAGTTGCTAAAGTAAATTACAGATTTGATAAAAAGTTTAAAATTAAATATAAAAATTTTAATGGTAAAACGTCTACTAAATATTTTTATTTTTTTGCAAGAAAATTAAATATTTGTGATTATTCATCAATTACAAAAAAATGTGATCAATTATTAAAATTAAAAAGAATTTATAACTTTTTTAGATATAAAAAAATTATCAGTTTTAATTTAAAAGTATACGAATTTGCCAAATTTGTATTATTTGATTTGAAAAAAGGATCAAATAAACTTGTTGATTATATAGGAAAAAATAGAATTCATAATAAGTTATTATATGGTGATGCACTTATCAAGCTAGAGCAAAATTTAAAAAATAATATTAATTGATTAATTTATTTTTTAAAAGAATTTTGTACAACTTTAAACACTCATTGTAATTTAATTTTATTATTTTTGATATTTTCTCTAATGAATCTCTACCATTAGAGTACATCAAAATATTCACAATATTTCTTGAAAACATATCTAGTTTTTTATCACTAATCGATGGATACAAACCTCTTTTACCTAATTGTGGCTCACAATAAATTTTAGCAGTAGGAATAATTTTATTTTGCAAATTAATTATTGCGTATTTTGCAATATTAAACCCACCTGAAATTCCTTTTACACTTACCAAATCAAAATTGTCTAATGACGTATGATATTCTGGATAATCACCATACCTTGTTCTAAAGATAGATGCGATTGGCAAATCTACTCCTGGAGAATTATATTGTCTTTCATCAGATCCTCTTTTCAAAAATGAATGTACTTTTTTTTCTATTTTTAGTTGTTTATATGTTTCTAAAAGAGCTTCATCTGAAGCGGAATTTTCAAATTTTGAAAGCATACAAGAATGAGCTCTATTATCTCCAATACAAGAAAGATTATATCCTCCACATACATATTTTTTTAAATGATCATAATTTTTTTTTATATAAGCAATTGATCCAATCGTTTCTGGAATAAAAATAAATCTAATTGATTTTTCATTTTTAAATTTTTTAAAATAATTTATTAAACACATAGCAACCATTGGTCCGCTAAGCTCATTATTTGCCATTGAAGGATGGCAAATGTAAGTGGAAATTAATATTTCCTTTTTGGTTTTCCCTTTAATAAAAATTTCACCATAATTCAAAACACCTTTTTCTTTAAAAGACGATTTGATTTCGACTTTAAACTTATCGTTATTTTTATATTTTTTTTTTATCTGATTGACCTGCTTATAAGAAGCACAAAAACCCCAATCTTTTTTATAAAATGAAGTAATATAAGGTATTGCGTTTGGTTGCTTGGGCAATGAATATAATTTTTTTAATAGTTGTGATTTATTTAGTATTTTATTTACTGGAATTGAATATCCTACTAAATGTAAATTGTTCTCTTTGAAGTTTATTATTTTATTATCAAATTTGTCTTTAATATAAGCATATTTAATATCCCATTCTGGGGGTATTTTCCAATCAAAGACTTTCTTTCCGCTTGGTATAGATTTAATTTTTAGATCTGGAACTAATTTTTTTATTAACCTGAGTGTTTTTCTATTTCCCTCACCAGTTAAACTTCTATTTAATGGAAAAATATTTTTTTTGGTAAAATTATATACTTTTTTAATATTCATAAACTTTAATTAATTTTCTTATAAAAATAGATTGTTTTTACAATATCTGGATTAAATCCCAATTTAAATTTATTAAATTTTTCCTCTAATATTGACCATTCATTGAGTTTATCATTTTGATCAATTAGTTTATAAAATGCACCTAGTTCGAGAAATCGATACTTTTTTTTTAATTCAACAATTGAAGACCACATTAAGCAGTGATGAATGCTTCTTTTTTTATCAATTTCTATTTTGGGTGTTCTAACAGATGAAGCATAAAAGATGTAATCGGAATAAATACTAAAAAGCATACCACCTAATACCTCATTTTTTTCATAACCCATGGAAATAAAGCACTGTTTTTTTATTAAAGCTTCCTTTAGAAAATTAAAATCTAATTCTGAAATTTTTTTTCCTCCTCTAGAAATCGCTGCAGAATAAATATTCTTCCAATCAATAAACACTTTTTCAATGTTCTTCTCATTATTTGAAAATAAAATTTCTATTTTTTTTTCTTCTTTATTAATAGAAGATTTATAGCTTTTCCTTATTTTGCTTCTCAAGTCTAAAATATCTTTCCTAAGATCTATAATCATAATATCAACTAAGTTAGTAGAATAACTTTGAGAATTTAAAAAATTAATTACTTTTTTCTGATCCAATAATTTATCTAAATTGGGTTTTACCCTTAAAAAAATTTTCTCAAAAGAATTATTTTTTAAAAATTTTTCTAAATTTTTTAGAAAGTCTGTTCCAATTATATCTGTATAACTTATTTCTACAGAAAAATAGTTGAGCTTATTATCTAAATTCACATCTTTATTAATTAAATAAACTTTGTTTTCAAAATTAAATTTAACATAGGTGCTAGACTCTTGTGATGAATAAAATTTATCCCAATAATTTATAATCTCACTCATAATTAATCTGTTTAATTTTATATTTTTTAAAAAATTTTTTAATAGGATTATTTTTCATAACCTCATGGTGGAAATAATTTACATTACAACCTACAAACTTATAATTGATTAAACCCAATGTTGAAATACCAAAAATATTTTTAACATTTAAATTATTGTAAAAATGCTTGTTTTGAAAAAAATTTAAATTTTTAAATTGATAAAATAATTTTTTCCATTCATTCAATTTTTCGCGCGGGTGGACACATACGTATACTTTTTTATCTTTATACTTTTTCAATAAACTTAGAACATATTTTTTTTCATATTTGACACCGATATCATTTGTTAAATAAACAATTATTTTATTATTTCTAAATTTTTTATAATACTTTTCTTTTAAATATTTTTGATATGGCATTTTCAAATCAATTATTCTTAATTTGCTTTTAACATTTATGGTTTTTTTAAATTCATTGGCAACAATCGAATTTAAAGTTAATATATTTTTTGGTAATTTTTCGTAATTATTGTACCTTATTTTCATATTCACGTTAGAATCTAAAAATGAGTAATAATCTATATTATTTTTTTGAAGATAATTAGAGACAATAGACTCAAAAGGATTTTCGCTAGTTCCTACAATTATATTTGAGTTTTTTATTTCTTTATTTTTTTTTAATAAATTTGATACATATTTGTTTAAACGAGCTTTCTTGAAGGAAATTAATTTTTTTGGTGAAATAATTTTTGTATAACCATAAAAATATTGTAATGCATCTTTTAGATTTCTTAAAGATGCGATTTGAAACCCTATTAATAGAAAATTTTTTTTTTTAAATTTCACTTCGTAATATTAAGTTTTTTCCAGACTTTTTGAAAAGAATTTGCAATAAATAAAATATCTGTTTTATTAAAATCATAAGAGCAAAATGGTATACTCAAAAACCTATTTTTAAGTAATCCACTTATATTTTTATAAACATTGCTATTCTTAAGATAAAAATTTTTTCTTTTAGAAATTTTCCATGGGAAATATTTTTTTATATTTTTATTTTCATAGATATTGTATTCCAATAAATTCTCATATTTATCTTCAATTGGTACACCTTCATCTAAAAGAGCATTAAATATTTTTTTCTTTAATTTAGAACTACTATTAATCTGTATAGGATAACAATAATATACATGGGTGTTGGCATTTTGAACATATGGGGTTTGTAAGTATTTTAAATGTTTTATTTTTTTAGTAAGGAAATTTGCTAATTTTTGTTTTTTTTTTACAATTTTATTTAATTTTTTAAGTTGCTCAATACTAATTGCAGCTTCTATTTCTCCTAGCCGGAAATTGTATCCGATTAAATTTTTAAAACTTTTATCTTTATTTATTACTTCTCCATGATTTCTAATTTTAAAAATATTTTCAGCATATTTTTTATTATTCGTTATAACTATTCCTCCTTCTCCAGTCTGAATGTGTTTATGTCTGTTAAGTGAATAACCTCCAATATCTGCTGAGGTTCCTGTGTATTTATTATAATATTTTGATCCAATTGCTTGTGCACTATCTGAAATTACTTTAAGATTATATTTTTTAGCTAGTTTATTAATAGATTTATAGTCTGAAGATTGCCCAAATATATCTGCTGATATAATTGCTCTAGTTTTTGTGGTTATTTTTTCCTCAATTTTTTTTACATCTAAGCAATATGTTTTATTATCAATCTCAGAAAAAATAGGTATGCCTCCCCAAACTAAAATGGCTGTTGCCGTTGCAGTCATTGTCCATGGAGTTACTATAATTTCATCTCCAGGTTTTATATTTAGAGCTCCAACAGCACACACTAGTCCAGATGTCCACGAATTTACAGAAATAGCATATTTTACCTTAAAATATTTTTTAAATGCTTCCTCGCATTTCTTAACATAAGTCCCACCATAAAATGATTTTGAGCCATCAGCTACAAAACCCGAAAGACTTCCAGATTTAACTACTTTATTTGCAGCATAGACCTCTTTATTATCGTAAGTGTTAAACAATTTAAATTTTTTCTTTAAATTTTTTGGCATATTTTTTGTAGTAACTGAAGTATAAATATATTCTTTTCAAAGAGTTTGTAGCATTTTTTTCTTGAGTTTATATTTTTTTTAACAAAATTTATCATATTTTTAAGGTCTTTCTCAAAATCACATGTAATCATAGATGTTTTAGTTAAGGATCTAAAATATGCTTTGTGTTTTTCTGTAATATAAATTAATTTTCCTTTCGTCCCTTCTATACATATTTTTTCATTTATCTTTTTTACCAAATTTAAATTTATTTTAATACCACATGAAATAGTTATATTTCCGTAAAAATCTTTTTCCTTTTTAAATATATTTTTTACTTTAATGAAATCATAATTTTTTAAATTTATAAAATTATTAATAAAACTCAAGTAATGACTGCAAGAATTAAAAATTCCTTTTTTATAAAATATTTGAATACTTTTTAAAGAGCCAATTTTTTTTTTTGTTAAAACTGATGATATATTTTTTAATTTTGTACTAAAATTTCTAGTATAATTCATAATTAAGTTAACTTTATTTTTTTTACAATATTTAAAAAAAAAATTTAATTTTTTAAAATTAAGACCCCCAGGTTTTTCAATTATAAAAAGTTTTGGTTTAACATTTAAAGAATAAACTTCTTTAAAAATATATTCAAACTTTGCTGTAGGTATACTTATTATAATTATGTCAGGTTTTATAAGCGAAAGTGCCTTTTTTAAATTACTAAAAGTTGGTTTATGAAATTTTTTACTAAAAATCTTTCTTTTTTTTTTATCAATATCAACACCTCCAGATAAAATAAAGTTTTTTTCATTATTAAAAATATCACAGTGATTTGAATAATTATTTTTCGAGTTTGTTAGATTGTACATCATGCCAATTTTGCCTAAACCGATGACTAATGTTTTAAATTTCATCCTAATAAATTTTATATGGAACTTTTTTTCTCTTTACAGACTTATTTATCAATAAATATTTTTTATTAGAGTCTAAAAATTTAATTATTTCTCTACAAGAAAATTTTTTTCTATCCTTCCAAAAATTATTAAAAATAATTTTAATTAATTTATAATCTTTTTTTTCGTCTAACGTTAGACCTAGGTTTGGTAAATTTAAATTTTCAGGTGCAATTATATTGAGTCGACTAAACAATTTTTTCTTTCTTTTCATGAACAAAGAAACATGTTCTCTATCAAATTTACTACTGGTTAGTTTATAGGATTTGGATAAATTTTTGCTTGAAAAAATGCAAACATCCATTCCATCTGGATAGCTTCTATAAGTTGAATTACTAACAAAATCAAAATTATTTTTTTCAAATGTATTAATTGCTTGTGATACAATTTCAGGGTCAATAAGAGGACAATCACCTGTAATTTGAATTATATTTTTTATCTTAAATTTTCTAGATGTATCAATTACTCTTTTCATTACATTTTTTTCACTTCCTCTAAAAAAATTTATTTTTTCTTTTTTTAAATATTCACAAAAGTTGTCATCACTTTTTGATACTGTAGTAGCTACTATAATTTTTTTTATTTTTTTTACTTCTTTCAATCTATCAATTAACAGAGATATCATTGGCACGTTTTTAACCTTCATCATTACTTTGCCAGGAAGTCTTGCTGATCCCATTCTCGCTTCAATTATTGCACCAAATTTAGTCATAGAATTTTTGACAATTTATATATTAAAGTTGTCTTTTTGCTTTTTCTTAATATAAACACAATTATATACAATATATTATTATGAAATCTAATAGCCATAAAATTTATGAGGATGCATTTGTTAAAACTTTTGGGGTTAAAAAAACTGTACTTAAAAAACTTAAATATAAGAGCATTAACCAATGGGATAGCGTTGGTCATATGAATTTAATGGGTGTTTTGGAAAAAAACTTTAAAATTGAAATGGACATGAATGATATTGTTGATTTTTCAAGTTTTGAGAAGGGGAAAAAGATATTAAAAAAATATAAAATAAAATTTTAAATTTATATTATGAAGATTGACGTTAAACAATTAGATATAAATAAAATTATTTCTTATCAAAGAAATAGATATCCATTGTTATTTATAGATAAAATAATAAATTTAAAACCTGGAAAATCTTTAACAGCAATAAAAAATTTTTCCTACAATGAATGGTTTTTTCCTGCACACTTTGAAGGCGAACCAAATGTTCCAGGTTTTATTTTAGTAGAATCTATGGTTCAGTCATTTATCATGACTTTTTTATGCCAAAAAAAATATTCTGGAAGCAAGACTAATTTCTTTAATTTAAATAATGCAAAGTTTAGAAGGAAAATATTACCAGGCGATACTCTAAAAATAAAATCTGTTTTAGATTCAATTAATAGAGGTATTGCAACTGGAAAATCTGAAGGATTTGTAAATAATGAATTTGCATGTTCAGCTGAGTTTACAGTAACAATACCAGATATATTTAATAAATTTTTACCTAAAAAAAAAAAATAATTAATAAACAATGAGAGTTGCTGATTACGTTTTTGATATATTGTCAAATTATAACATAAATAACTGTTTTTCCGTAACAGGTAGAGGTAGCTTATTTCTTGCTGATGCCTTAAAAAATAATAAAAAAATTAATAAATTTTTTTTTCACCATGAACAAAGTGCTGCTTTTGCAGCGGTAAGCTTTGCTCAGTTAACTGGGAAAGCTGCAACATGTTTAATCTCAACTGGTTGTGCTTCAACAAATACTATCACGGGGGTTTTATCTGCGTGGCAGGATGGTGTTCCCTCAATATTTATATCTGGTCAAAATATTTTAAAAGAAACAACAAGATATAGAAAAATTAAAATTAGAACATTTGGACAACAAGAGGCTGATATTATATCTCTGGTAAAACCAATAACCAAGTATGCTGTTATGATACAAAAGCCTGAAGATATAAACAAAGAATTGCAGAAAGCAATTCAGATCGCAAATATCTCACCTAAAGGCCCTGTATGGGTTGATATACCTGTGGACATCCAAGATTATAGGATCGAAAAAAAATATAAAAAAATTCAAATAAATAAACGAATATATAAGTGTAAAAAAGAGGAATTAACTTATTTTTATAAAAATCTTTTAAAATCAAAAAGACCAGCTTTACTTATTGGCAGTGGAATAAAATCTGCAGGTGCAGAAAAGATTTTTAAAAGATTTGTAAATAAATTTAAAATTCCAGTAACCTATACACATTCTTCATCAGATATTTTTAGATATGATAATGAATTGTGTGTTGGATCTGTTGGTTCGCAAGGTTGTACCCGTGCGGGAGCATTTGTTGTTCAAAATTCAGATTATTTAATAATCTTAGGGTCAAGAGTTAATTCTTTAACTACAGGGCCTGATAAAAATAAATTTGCTAGAAAAGCGAAAATTGTAGCTGTAGATATTGATAAAAACGAATTCAAAAAAAACAATTTAAAAGTAGATAAATTAATTTTGAGTGATTTAAAACACTTTTTAACAGAAATGAACAGATTTAATGCGAAAGTTAAATGGAAAGATTGGAATAAAAAAACAAAAAACTGGAAAAAAAATTTAAAAAGGTTTGACCCCTCTGAAAGAGAAAGAGATAGAATAGATTTGTATGACTTTTCAAAAAATATATCGAAAATACTTGCAAAAGATTCTATCTTTATTTGTGACTCAGGATTTATTGATGTAATTTTACCTAATAATATAGAATTTAAAAAAAATCAAAAATGCCTTCATCCTGTTTCACAGGGCTCAATGGGTTATGCAATTCCTGCAGTATTAGGTGCTAGTGTTGCATACACAAATAAGAATATAATATGTGTTGTGGGTGATGGTTCATTGATGATGAACTTGCAAGAATTACAAACTATAAAAGATTATAAAGCTAACCCAAAAATTTTTGTTATTAATAATAATATGTACGGAATTATAAGAAAAAGACAAAAAGAATTATTTAAAAACCGTACAGTGGGAACAGATCAAACTAATGGTGTAACTGGTACAAACATAAAACAAATAGCTAAATGTTTTAATTTTAAATATTTTAAGGTTAATAAAAATTATAAATTAAGAAATAAACTAAAATATATACTAAAATCAAAAGGCCCTATAATTTGTGAGATAATGGGAGTATTAAATCAAAATTATATTGAAATAGGATACGCTAGAAATTCAAAAGGGATGATCGTAAGAAGACCTCTAGAAGATCAAAAGCCATTTATAAATAGAAATACCTTTTTAAAAGAAATGATAATTAAACCTATAGATCAATAAAACTGTGACCAAAACATATAAATTATTGAAAAAACTTGATAGACCTTATTACATAGCAGAACTCAATACTAGCCATTTTGGAGATTTAAAGATTGCGAAAGAAATGATCAGGAAAGCACATCAATCAGGTAGTGATTGTGTTAAACTGCAATCATGGACCCCAGAATCATTGTATTCAAAAAATTATTTTAATAAAAATCCTATTGCAGAAAGGTTCTATAAAAAATATTCTTTAGGAAATAAACAATTAGAAGAATTATCTAAATTTGCAAAAAAAATTGGGATAGACTTTTCTTCAACTCCTTATACAAAACAAGAGGTAAATTTTTTAATTAAAAATTGTAATCCTGCGTTCATAAAAATTGCTTCAATGGATTTGAATAATTTAGATTTTTTAAATCATATAGGCTCAAAAAAAGTTCCAGTAATACTTTCAACTGGCATGGGTACACTAAAAGAAATTGAAACAGCCGTTAAAATTTTAAAAAAATCTGGAAATAAAGAGTTATATATTCTTCATTGTGTATCTATTTACCCCACAGAACCAGATATAGTAAATATTAAAAATATAACAGGTCTAAAAAAAAAATTTCCAAATTGCATTATAGGTTTTTCTGATCACACAATTGGTTCAACTTTTGCAATAAGTTCAATTACACTAGGAGCAAAAATTATAGAAAAACATTTTACGTTAAATTCTAAAACAATCGGAATGGATAATAATATGGCAACAGAGCCTGATGATATGAAAAAATTAATTGATGAATGCAACTTGGTATATAGAGGTCTTGGTAATGAACAAAGGATAATATCTAAAAAAGAAAAAAAGCAAAAATTAATTATGAGAAGAAGTATTCTTTCAACTAAAAATTTAACAAAAGGACACAAATTAAAAAGAGAGGATTTAATTTTAAAAAGACCTGGAACTGGTACTCCAGCAGATAAACTTGGAAGTTTCTTGGGAAAAAAATTAAAAAGGCCAATTAAAAAAGATCAATTTTTAAAATTGAGAGATATAAAATAATTTTAATTAATAATGTGGGATTTTAATTTCGACCAAAACAAACCTATTATAGTAGATAATAAATTAGAATATAACCTAAAACAAATAAAAGAATTTTCAAAAAATTTTGATAATTTTCTAGGTAAAGAAAAAAAATTAGTATTTCTTTTATGTGAAAATTCTGCTGGTGCAATATTGGGATATTTATCTTTAATTTTAAATAAGCATGTTCCAATGATGATAGACAGTAATATAGACGAATTTTTATTAAAAAAATTGATGAAGTCCTATAAACCTCATTATATTTGGACACCATCGAATAAGATTAATGGGTATAGCAAAATCTTTACATTCAAAAATTACACACTTCTTAAATCAAAAAAATTTGTTAATTATAAAATTCATTCTGACCTATGTTTATTAGCACCTACCTCTGGTAGCACAGGTTCTCAAAAATATGTAAGACAAAGTTATAAAAATGTAATTAAAAATACTAAAAGTATAATTGAATATCTGAAGATAAATAAAAATCACCGTACAATTACTAATTTACCATTAAGCTACACATTTGGAATGTCTATAATAAATACACATTTTAGTGTTGGATCTACAATTTTTTTAACTAATTTTTCTCTTTTACAGAAAGAATTTTGGAATATTTTTTATCAAAAAAAAATTAATTTTTTTTATGGAGTGCCATATACTTTTGAAATTCTTAATAAACTAAAATTTTTTAAAAAAAAATGTTCAGAATTGCTTGCTATTGCACAAGCGGGTGGCAAATTAAATGAAGAGTTACAAAAAAAAATTGTTGATTTTTCAATGAAAAATAAAAATAAATTTTTTGTAATGTATGGACAGGCTGAAGCAACGACTAGGATTTCATATGTTCCATATAATTTAATTAAAAAAAAAATTGGTAGCATCGGTATTCCAGTTAGAAATGGAAATATTTCAATAATTAAAGAAAAAAAAACTAAATCTGATTCTGGAGAAATTTTTTACAAAGGTCCAAACGTTTGCATGGGATATGCTTTCAATAATTTAGATTTAAAAAAGGGAGATATTTGGAAAGGTTCTTTATTTACCGGCGATATTGGAAAAAAAGATAAAGATGGATTTTTTTATATTATAGGAAGAAAAAAAAGAACATGTAAAATTTTAGGCAATAGTATTAATCTTGATGAGATAGAAGATATTCTTAAAAATAAATTTAAAAATAAATCCTTTTTTGCAATAAGTAATGATAAATTAATAAAAATTATTATTTCAAATATTAATAAAAAAAAAGAAATAGTTAACTTTTTATCTAAAAAGATTGGAGTGAATAAATCGTTAATCGTTGTAAAAAAAATAAATAAAATACCACTTCTAACCAATGGAAAAACAGATTATAAAATTTTAAATGAATTATAATTAATTACTATCAATATTTTTTGTCATTTGAAAAAGTAAATTATACCCATCCCAATTAAATCCCATTTCAGATGACCTTCCATTTGAAACAATTCTTAAAACTCCTTTATTCTCAAGTAAATTCAATTTTTGAATTAAAAATTCTTTTCTGAAACCAATTGTAGTTAACGTTTGAGTTTTATGATTTAAAATTTTTTTTAGAGGCAAGATATCAGAATTTGTATATTCTAAAAAATAACCACCTGAGGATATATAATTTTCTAATTTCGAAGGAAGTTTTTTTATTATTACTCTAGAAAAAGATTTTTTGATATCAAAATTTTTTTGATAATATGCATTTAAGTCTATTGCTGAACTTAATTCTGATGTTAATTTTTCAATACTAAAATTATTTAAATTATCTTTTTTATTTTTTAAAATAAAATAACTTAGATTTTTCCAAAATATATTTCTTGCCTTAAAATTGTTTTTTTTATCACCAACCCAATAAATTAATCTTGGTGAGGTACATGCGTTTTGATTAAATAAGAATGTATCATTATAAAAATTACTAGCATCTCTAAAATATTGTTTATTTTTTAAATAATTTTTTGAATTAATGACACATATTGAGATTCTATCTGGAAAAATTATATCATATGCATGCGATTTCAATTTCGACTCTCTAATTTCGTCTATAGACTGATCACTACCCCAAATTAAACGAATATCACAAATATTTGTTAGGATATCAGTAATATTCTTATCTTTTTTATAATTAAAAATTAAAATTCTTTTCTTTATATTTTTAAATTTGCTTTTATTTGATATTTTATTAATTATTTTTAATAATATATCGCTTTCAACAAACTCTTTACTACCAACTCTTATCAGACAATTATTTCCAGTAATTAAACCAAAAAGCAAGCTATAGGCAAAATTAAGTGGAACATTTGTTGGAGTAAAATGTAAAGAGTTTCCTCTTCCAGATCTGGAGGCTATATCTATAGAGTGTTTATTTTTTATATTTATTAAATTTGATTTTCTACAAAAAAATCCATAAGTTGCAAGATCCGGATAGTTTCTTAAATTTTTTTTTTTAAATATTTCTTTTGATATTTCATCAAAAAAATTAATACATTTAACATTAAAAGCTGAAAATGGATTTAAAAATTTAAATTCATTAATATTTTTATAATTAGATTTAAAAGAAATTTTATTTAAAATTGTATTATTCGTATGTATCACTACATCCTCTAATTTCAGAATTTTTAAGTCTACCAAAAACTTTAAAATATTTTCCAGTTCTTCCACATTTGCAATCACTGTCTCCGTATATTTGCCCTAAGTCCTCTGTCAGTATCGAATGGCCCGGATAAGAATGTGGCAATACAGAAAATACTTGTATAACTCCTTTAGAATTATCTTTTTTAGGCTCAAGTGTATATTGATCTCTAATTATAATATCATTAAATGAACTACTATGCAGATATCCCTTTTCACATTCAATGTAAATAGATCCAGTTTGTTCAACCATACCGTAATAATTGTGTACCTTTTTTAATTTAAACTTTGTTTTCAATATTTTCTTAAATTTAGTATTATCTATTTGATCCTCAATCATTTTTTTCCAACCGCCACCGTGTATCAAAACTGCATTTGATAGATTAATATTAAGTCTTCTATCTTTAATTTTTTTAATAAAATACCTCCAAATAATATGGGTAAAACCAAATATTAATATTTTTCTATTTTTATGTTTTTTTAAGAAATTTTTAAGGGAACTCAATTTTAAATCCATTTTATCATTTAACAAAAATAATCTTTCAGTTGAAAATAATGAGAATCCCAATATTCCTGCAGCTCTGGCTGAAAAATTTATTCTATCTTCAATTATATTTTTGCTATCAATTATAATCATCGGGGATCTATTTAAATCAACAAATGATGATAAAGTTTTAATTAAAACTTTTGATTGTAGGGTAGAAGTAAATTTATCTAAAACTATTGTAGAAGGCTTCTGGCTACTTGTGCCAGATGATTTTAAAGTTTTAAAAACCTGGGTATTACTTACACTTTTAAGTAAATATTTTTTAAATAAACTTGCAGGTAAATAAGGGATATCATTTAAAGACTTTATCTTTTTAAAATTTATATTTTTATAATTGATGATTTTTTTATATTCTTTACATTTTTTAAAATGAAATTTAGTTAAACTTAAAGACTGATTTAGTATTAATTCACTTTTTTTATTTTTTTTTAAATAGAGGGGGTTATCAAAAAAAATATTATTTAAATTCATTATAATTATTATTTTTCAAGTTATCATTTTTTTTCATATTAAATAAATTAAATATATCTCTAATAACAATTAAACAAAAACTTCTAAAAATTTTAAAGTTTCCATAGAAATCTCCACCAAATTTAGACATACCTAATCTTTGTTTTTGAGATATTTTTACTTGAAATACTTTAGCTCCTTTTTTTTTAGCATTCAATAATGCCGATGTACCAATATAATTTTTTTTGTTTAACAGGCCATATTTCTTTGTAATCTTTAAGTTATAACCTTTTAAACCACACAATGGATCATATAGACCGAAAAAAAAACTAGTGTATAGCTCAAAAATATTTTCCATTATCCTTTGTTTTTTTCTTCTAATACCCGCTGAAATAATAAAACCTTTTTTTAAATACTTATAAATTTTCTTTGCATCTTTTATTAAATGTTGTCCATCTGCATCGATCGTAATTGCATAGTTATAACCAGATTTACATGCTAATTTTAAACCTAGATGAATTGAGGTATCATAACCTTGATTTTCTTTATTATTTATAACAATAGATCCCAACTTTTTTGAAATATTTTTTGTACTATCTGTCGAAGCGTCATTAATCACAATTACATGACCTATTTTTTTACATTTAATAATTACATTAGCAATATTTTTTTCCTCATTATAAGCGGGGATGATAAAACAAATATTCTTATTCATTTATATTAGAGTTATTGCAATTATCTAAAAATTTTTTTTAAGGTAATAATTTCGTCTTTCTGAATACTTCGTTTAACCTTTTTTCCAATAATTTTATGGAATTTATATGGTTCAATTCCTTGCTTTGGGCACGGTCTTAAAAATATTAGATCTTTTTTTTTTATTATATGATTTTTTTTTAAAAGTTTATTAGCATGTATTGATCTCCTTTGAACAACTACAGTATCTTTTTCATTCAATTCTATTTTCTTTGTTTTAGATCCCAATGATCTTTCTAATTCTCGTGATCTTAAAATCATCTCTTTCCATGTTTTTGGATTCATAGAAAATTTATGATCAGGTCCCATTGAATAATTATCTAAAGTAAAATGTTTTTCTATTATTCTTGCACCTAGAGTTATTGCTCCTAGAACAGTTGCGTGTCCAAATGTATGATCGCTCAAGCCCAAAACTGCTTTTGGAAATAATTTTTTATATGTTTTAAGAACATTTAAATTTATATAATCATAATTTTTTGAATCAGCTGTATAATTCGTATTACATTGCATTATTCCAATATTCTTATTAATTTTAATAGCTGTTTTATAAGCTTGTTTTACTTCCAATAAAGAAGAGGATCCTGTTGCAATAATATACGGCTTTCCCTTTGATGCTATATATTTAATTATTTCTAACCAAGTAATATCACCAGAGCCAATTTTGTATGCAGGAATAAATTTATCAACATGGTCAACCAATTCAAAAGAGTAGGGAGATGTAAAAAAGTCTATTTTAACTTTTTTACATTCTTTTTTTAATATAGGTGTCCATTTAAGATTAATTGAGGCTTCTTTGTAAACTTGATAAACACTTTTTTTCCATTTTGACTGATGAGATAATTGTTTATTAAAACTTCTAAATGTATGATCACTTACAATTGTATCTGCATTGAAATGTTGAAACTTAGCTGCATCAGCCCCTGCTTTTTTTGCTTCTCTAATTAGTTGAATTGCTTTCTTTAAACTTCCATCATGATTTGCTGCTATATCAGCTATAAAATAAGTGGGATGACTTTCTCCAATTTTCCTATTATTTATTTTAAACACATTGGCCATAAATCAATTTTTATACTCTAAAGCTATTTTTTTTATCTCATTATCTAAATTCGGAAGATAAATGTTGAACTTTTTTTCAAACTTATTTACTTTCATTCGCATATCTTTATTTCTTTTAGCAAAAAAGTTAATATCTTTATAAGTAACTTTATTAATTAGTTTTAGGTCTAAATTAAGTTTTTTTGCAAATTTTATTCCAAATTTATACTTAGAAAATCCTATTTTACTACCAATATTATACTTTCCATTAATTCTTCTAATTAAAATAGTATTCAGTATATCACAAAGTGATTTTATAGATAACGGGCTAAACTGAATATCATCAGCTAAATTAATTACTTTTTTATTTTTTAAATTTTTATATATCCAATCACTAAATGAGTTTCTTTTACTATTTAAAGATTTGCCTGAGAAATTAGTTCTTAATACTATCGAATTTATCTTTTCACATTCTTTCTCAGCTAATAATTTAGTTTTTGTATAAAAATTTTTACAATTATTATTGCTTTCTTTATTTTTCTTTAAATTATTATAAAATTGGTCAGTTGAAACTTGAATCAAGTAGGTATTTAATTTTTTATTTTTAACTACTTTGCATATATTTCTAACTATTTGATAATTGACTTTTTTTGAAAATAATTTGTTTTTTTCACAATAATCTATATCTGTTATTGCGCTTAAATTAATTATAGCGTCAAATTTACTTTTACTTAAATACTTGTTACAAAAATGAAAATTGGATAAATCATTTTTTTTATTTCTTTTAAATTTTTTTATAGACCATTTTTTTTTTCGGAAATACTTAATTAATCTCAAGCCTAACAGCCCAGATGATCCTGTAATTAATATTTGATTCATTTAATTTAATCTTGAAAAACCAGGCTGACTCACTGGAAAACGTAAATAATATGCAATACTTTTTCCATCAGAAATTTTTTTTATTTGAGAAAAAATCTTTTCTAGTTCTTCAAAATAAATATTTAAATATTTTTCATGTTGAATACAGCAATATACAGAATTTGTTGCTAAAATTTTCTTTTTAAGCATTTCTTGTGTTATAAATGTTTTAAAATATAGATTTAGATTACTATCAAATGAGAATGATGGAAGCGCATCAATCCCTTGAATTTTAATTTTAATTTTATATTTTTTTGATAATTTTAACCATTTCATTTTTATTCTTCTTCCAATTTTTGTTATTTTTTTCCATGATTTTATTCTTTCCATTTCTTTTAAGGTTGAAAGTGCTGCTGCTGGCCCTGTGGCATCTGTCCAAAAAGTACTACTAATAAAACTTTTTCTTGCTTTAATCATAATTTCTTTTTTTCCTATAACTGCCGTAATAGGTATGCCATTACCTATGGATTTACCAAACACCGCAATATCTGGATATATTTTATATTTTTTGTGCAAACCTCCGTTGGTCTCCCTAAATCCTGAAGTGCATTCGTCAAAAATTAACACTATCTTCTTTCTTTTTGTTATGTTTCGAATTTGTTTTAAAAAATTATTTTTTGGTTTTTCATTTCTCTCAACTTCCATAAAAACAGTTCCGATATTTGGATTTTTTCTTAGTAATTTTTTAAATCCCTTAATATCGTTATATCTGAAGGGGTGAGTTAATCCTTTTAATTTTTTTGGAATACCAATTGTACTTAGTCCTGATAAATGTATTTCATCTAAGTTTTTTTTGTTAGACAAATTACTCGATAAATACCAATCATGCCATCCATGATATCCACAAATAGCTATTTCATCTTTTTGACTAAAAATTCTTGCTATTCTTATTGCTATAGCGTTTGCCTCTGCTCCTGTTCTTGAGAATGTTGCCATTTTGCTCCAAGGATGAATTTTAATTAATTTTTCAGCAAGCAACTTATCTAATCCTGAATTTAGTGTTGATATACTTCCATTATTTATATTTTTAATTACACGATTATTAATACTTTTGTTTGAGTAACCTAAGATATTTGTGCCAACACCCATAAGTGAAAAATCAAGGTATTTTTTGTTGTTTATATCCCATATATGACAACCGCTGGCTTTTCTGTAAAAAGTTGGCCATCCCGCTGGAAGAAATTGGTCAGGCCTTTTAGATAAGAGCATTCCACCATTTAAAACTTTTTCTCTTAAATCAATCCATTTTTTATAATTCAATTTTTCTTTATTATTAATCGAATACCAATATCTCGGATCAGTAAGAATTATATTATCAGAATTAAGCTTGTTAAAATTTAAATTATTTAAAAGTTTTTTATTTTTCTGTATTTTAATAAATTCATTTTTTACTGCTTCAAATTGTTTTTTATTGTCTAATCCGATGACAAATTTATCAATTAGTTCATTATTTAATGCAAATACTAATGAGGCTTTTAAAGCATTAATTTTATTGTCCGACAAAAATTCAGACCATTTTAAAAACTCACTTCTCCAAATTTTTAGTTGAGGACTCAGACTTTTAAAATTTTTTAATAAAGATCCTTGTAAAAATATTGATCTAGCATGTAACTCAATTTTTTGTCTTTTCAGTTTTTTTAACAACTCTTTATTAGCAAAGGATTGGTAAAAAACATTAAGTGGAAATTGTATAATTTCTGGAGTAAATATTTTTAAGATATTATCTAATTCAAATGTATTATATACGGAAATCCCAATTTTTTTTATTATCTTTTTTTCTTTATATTCATTTAATACTTTAAAAACAATTTTCCATTTTTTTGAATTTAAAGGAAGCAAAGAGTCATGAATTAGTAAACCATACAATACTTTAGTATTATTTGCCCTTAATATATCATTTATATCATTTCTAATTCTTTTTTCAAAATTGCTTTTTAAATCATAATCAAATTTTAATTTAGAAATAATATTTATATTTTTTTTAATATTAAATTTTTTAATAAAAGAGCTGCTATTTCTATAATAAGGTGAAGTATCTAAAAAATTTAACCCAGATTTTATTGCGTTCTGCAAAACCTCTTCAAATTTTTTATTTCTAGACAGTCCATAATTGTCATCAGATTGTGCACATCCTAAAATAAGTTTTTTATTTAAACTCATTTTTAATAAAAAGCCTAATTTGTTCTAATGATAAAAATTTTTTGTTTGTTGATGAAGAATATTCAAATTCTTTGGAAACTAATTTTCCTTTTTCTTTATCCTTATTAATTAAATAATTTATTTTTTGGTCGATGAATTTAATCGAGGGTTTTAACAAATAATAATCTTTAAATTCAACAGTATTTATGCTTTCATCTCTTGAACATAAAATTTCACTTATCTTCTCACCTGGCCTAATACCAATAAATTTAATTTTTTTAGATGGTGAAATTGCTTTTGCAAGATCTGTAATTTTTACAGAGGGTATTTTTGGTACAAAAATTTCTCCACCTGACATTCTATAAAAGCTATTTAAAACCAACTCTGCACTTTGAGAAAGAGTAATCCAAAATCTTGTCATTCTTTTATCTGTAATTGGAAAATTTTTTGAATTACTTTGATTAAGTTTAAAAAAATATGGTAATACGGATCCTCTTGAATTTGCTACATTTCCATATCTTACAACTGCAAATCTTGTTTTTTGATTTCCAGAAATATTATTTGCCGAAACAAATAGCTTATCTGAAGCTAACTTTGTTGCGCCGTATAAGTTAATAGGATTTGCAGCTTTATCTGTGGATAATGCAATAACTTTTTCTACGTTACAAGAAAATGCTGCTTCTATCACATTTTTTGCACCAATGATATTCGTATTAATGTATTCTAATGGATTGTATTCTGCCAGATCTACATGTTTTAAAGCTGCAGCATGAATTACGTAATCGACATCTCTCATTGCGAATTTCATTCTTGATAAATCTCTAACATCGCCTAAAAAAAATCTTAAAATTCCACGTTTGTCTTGGTGCTGATATTTTTTGATCATTTCTGATTGCTTTAACTCATCTCTGGAAAAAATTACTAATCTTTTTAAGTTAAAATTTTTTAAGAATATACTGGTTAGCTCTCTACCTAAAGATCCAGTTCCACCTGTGATTATAACTTTTTTATTACGGAAAATATTTTTTAGATTTTTTTTTAACATATAATTATTTAATAAGTTTGTTTACAATTGCAGTATAAAAAAGGCCAATATGAGGCTGATGCAAAATTTTGTTATCTTTAATAAGTTTTTTGATTTGATTTTTAGTAAAATAAAGGACTTTAATTTCTTCTTTTTTGTCTACTTTTTTGGTTAATTCGTGCTTTGAAGTTGCAAAAAACATATGAACTTTATTACCTAATCTACCCGAGTCTGGATAAAGTATCGACAATTTTTTTAACGTTTCAACTTTATGTCCTGTTTCTTCTAATACCTCTTTTTTTGCACACAAAGCAGGAGTTTCTTTTTTTTCAAGTGTACCGCTTGGAAATTCATAAGTATATTTGTTAATTGCATGTCTATATTGTTTTACAAGAGGAAAAAGGTTCTTTGAAGTTTGCAAAATAACGTATACATAATCATTTTGATCTAAAGAATAGTATTCACCAACCCCTTTGTTAGGGAAAATAATTTTTTTCTTTTTTATTTTTATCCATTTATTTTTATAAATTATTTTGTTACTTAATATTTTAATCATTTTTTTATCACATACGTAGCTAGACCCAAAAATCTTGTAAGACCCATGCATACAAAAAATATAACTGATTTAAATTTTAATTTAAGAATTCCTTTAATGGGATATAATAGTGTATATCTTATCAGCTGGTGAAAAAGAATTGAGAAAATTTTATGTGGATATTTTATAACAAACTCAGCATCACCATGTCCATACCAGAGAAATTTTTTAAAATAGTCAGAAATATTTGCATGATGAAATTGTATAATTTTTGTATTTCCTATTCCTATTTTGAATTTTTTTAATTTAGATAATCTATAGATAAAATCTGTATCATCCATTGTTTTAGTAATCTTACTATCAAACTTTATAAATTTAAAAACTTTTTTTTTATAAATACATGGAGCTGTACCAATCATTAATCTTACCCCTGGAATATTATGTGTTATATCCCAGGACTCCTGTTCAGCGGAGTTTAAAAAATTTTTATTATATTTTGATTTTAGTTGTGACTGTACAATATCAAAATCAAATTCTTGAAGATCATTAAAAAGGCTTTTTATGTCATTTTTTTTTAGAATATGGTCAGCATCAATCATTGCAATAAACTTATTTTTTGCAGCGTTTATTCCTATTTGCCTATCCGCTGATAAGCTTTTCTTTTTTGAAATAATTACTTTATCTATAAATTTTTTAGCTAACTTAACTGTATTATCTGAAGAATTTCCATCTACCAATATAATTTCATCGACTTTATTTTTGCTTATGGACTTTAAACAGCTAACTATTCTTTTTTCCTCGTTTTTTGCGCAAACTACAACGCTTACTTTGAATTTTATTTTCATCAGTATCAGTAATAATAATGATTTATTGTTTTCTCTAGACCTTTTTTTAAAGAATAAAAATTTTTATGTCCTAATTTTTTTAACTTCGAAACATTTGGACATCTTCTTGACACACTTCCTCTATGTAGACTACTTTTTTTAATATCAATTTTTTTTTTTACTATTTTTGATATTAATTGTATCAAGTTTTTAATTTTTATTTCATTAGATGTGCCAATGTTATAGATAGAGTTTTTTTTACCTTTTTTATAGACTTTGCATATACCTTCAACAGCGTCATCTATATAGATAAAAGATCTAGATTCCTCCCCTGAGCCGAAAATTTCTAATTTAATTTTTTTCTTTTTTTTTTGTTTTTTTATTTTTGTAATTAATTCGGGTAATACATGATCGTTGCCCATATCTGGACCATAAACATTATGTGGCCTTAAAATTTTATATCTCGTTGAGGATTTTCTAAAATAATTTACGGTTAATAATTCGCCTATTATTTTAGATCCCCCATAAGATAATCTAGGATTAAAA
>MDTE01079631.1_pt1 | contig 26732 bp, 26 predicted proteins | sample 811231 | NCBI WGS metagenome assembly MDTE01 (sample SAMN05326651, study PRJNA326480) | marine metagenome | isolation source: seawater | place: Indian Ocean: Red Sea | collected 2010
AGAACCAGCAGAACCAGCAGCACCTGCTCCGGCACCAGCAGCACCTGCTCCGGCACCAGCAGCACCTGCTCCGGCACCAGCAGCACCTGCTCCGGCACCAGCAGTAGAAGAAAAAGATCCATTTAAATTTGGAATGATACTAGTTGGTCCTAGAGATGATAAAGGTTGGTCTCAGGCTCATTTTGAGGGAGGCCAATATATAGAAAAAATGATGGTAGCAGAGATGATTGTCGCAGATTTTATCAATCCTGCTGATAGTCCTAATTTGACTGTAGATCAGGTTGCATCTGACATGATTGATGAAGGAGCTCAAATGATTTTTGCTACTTCTGATGATATGAAAGATGGAATTTTGGCAGCAGCTGAAAAATTTCCAGATGTTCCAATGATTTGGGCATCAGGTGATAGCGCAAAAGAAGATGGAAAAGGTTATCGCCCAGACTTGGAAAACCTTGGAAATATTATGGGTAAAATGGAGTACGGCAAAATGCTTGCAGGTTGTGCTGCAGCTTTGAGAACTACTACAGGCCATATAGGATTTTTAGGTCCATTAATTAATGATGAAACTCGGAGATTAACTAATGCTGCTTATTTGGGAGCAAAGGCATGTTATGAGGGAGACGCAGAATTAAAATTTGACGTAGTTTGGATTGGTTTTTGGTTCCATATACCTGGAGTTACATCTGATCCAACACAAGTTGCTAACGAATTTTTTGATGCTGGCGCAGATGTGATAATTTCTCATATTGACACTCCTGAAGCTTTGGTTGTGACTAGTCAAAGAGCAGCTGAAGGTGAAGATGTGTTTGTAGTTGGATATGACTATGAGGATTCGTGTGCAACAGCTCCAGAAGTTTGTCTGGGTGTTCCGTACTTTAATTGGGGCCCAGAATATCTTAATGCTGCAGAGAATGTTGTTGACGGTACATTTGCTCCACAATTTGTTTGGGCAGGTCCCGATCCTAGGGATTGGAATAATCATGACACTTCAACTATTGGTTTTAAAAAGAGCGATATTTTAACTGATGATGAGGTTACTAAATTAGATTCTTTAATGAATGAGTTGATGGATGGAAGTAAAAACCTGTTTACGGGTCCATTGAATTTCCAAGATGGAAGTGAATACCTTGCTGATGGTGTGGAAGCAACAGACTATCAAATTTGGTATACACCTCAATTATTGGAAGGAATGACAGGCGATAGCGAATAAATGAGTAAAATTTTTGAGCTTCATGGCTATATAATGGCCATGAAGCTTGAGATATTTTATGAAAATTCAGATAAAAAATATTTCCAAATCATTTGGTAATGTCCACGCCAATAAAAATATTGATTTAGAAATTAAATCAGGTATACATGCTCTTTTAGGTGAAAATGGAGCTGGTAAATCCACTTTAGTCAAAATAATTTCTGGTCAATTTGCACCTGATAATGGTCAAATTTTGATTAATGAAACTCCAATTCGATTAGGTTCTCCCAAAGAATCTATCAGCAATGGTATCGGTTTACTTAATCAAGATCCCTTAGATTTTTTTAATTTATCAATTTTAGAAAGTTTTTTAGTTGGGATTAATGAAAATGCTCCATATAGACATCTTAAAGATATTCGAAAAAAAATCTCATCTTTATTAGAGAAATATGAAATTAAAATTGATTTAGATACTAAAACTCGAAGTTTATCTATTGGTGAAAGACAACAAGTAGAATTGTTAAGGCTTCTTTATAACGGTGCTAAATTAATTATTTTAGACGAGCCCACTAGTGCGTTTTCTTTAGATCAGAAAAAAAATATGTTCCAAACTTTAAGGCAATTGTCTCAAGAAGGGATCATTATCATTTTTGTTTCACATAAATTAGATGAGGTTTTTGAGATTTGTGATTCTGCGAGTATTTTGAAATATGGAGAAATTGTAGAAAATCTTGTTCAGCCTTTTGATTCTGATCAAATTTTTTCTGTGATGTTTGATCAGTTTGAAAAAAGTTCAATAGATGTTGAACACAATGAAAGACTAGATAATTTTTCTATCAATTTTTTGGATAAAGATATATCTCCACAGGTAGATATTTCTAATTCATATGATTTTTCTCAGGGAACTGTAATTGGATTTGCAGGATTACAAGGTTCAAGTAATGATAAATTTTTGCAAGATTTTTTTAGTTCTGATAAAAATTTATCTTTTATAAGGATAAATTCGTCTACAAGTTTACTGAAAAATGAATTTTATTATATGCCTGCAGATAGGCTCGAAAGAGGCCTTTTTGGTGAAATGACTTTACTTGAGCATTTTGGCTTATCTGAAGCATCAAAGAAAAATATTTTAAATTGGAAGTCAGTTAGAAAACATGTTGATTCAAAAATTGGCGAATTTAACATTAAAGCTACACCTGAGAGTAAAATGCATGAGTTGTCAGGAGGAAATCAACAAAGAGTTATGCTGTCTTTAATGCCCCAAGAAAAATCCATACTTTTACTTGAGCAACCTACTAGGGGCCTTGATGTTAATTCAGCACATAATGTGTGGGAAATGATATTAGCCCGTAAAAATCAGGATATAGCAGTTTTATTTTCCTCTACTGATATAGATGAAATATGGGAATATTCTGACGTAGTAATTTCAGTTCATGGAGAAACAATTATTGATGTGAGTAACAAAAATATTTTAACCAAAGATTCTATTGCTCGATTTGTTTCAGGGTTAGTTTGAAATGTTGAATTTGAATAATTTGTTACTTCAGGTAATTAGATTACTTTTGACTTTTGTAATTATTTTTTTAACTTTAATTATTTTTGGCGTATCACCTTTTGATGTGTTTGAGTCAATTTTGTATGGGTCTTTAGGTAGTTATTCGAAATTTATTCGAACATTAATAGTTTGGACGCCATTGTGCCTTTCAGCTTTAGCTTTAATTTATACCTTTTCTGCAGGTATGTGGAATATTGGAATTGAAGGTCAAATTATTATGGGGGCTGTTGGTGCTACTTTTGTAGCGAGATCCTTTTTAGGAGATGATCTCATATCACCATATTTACAAATATTGATGGCAATGTTTTTTGGTGGATTTTGGGGTCTGATTTGTGCGATTTTAAAAATCAAAGGTAATGTCCATGAAATTTTTAGTGGATTGGGCTTAGATTTTGTTGCTTCCGGAATAGTTATTTACTTAATTATTGGTCCTTGGAAAAGAGCTGGTATTGCTTCTACCAGTGGTACGGATATATTTCACAAGGCTTCTTGGGTTCCAACTGTTGGGGATTCAAATTTCCCAATATTTTTAATTATTCTTGTTTTGTTTTTATATATATTCAGTCTAATGATATTTCGCTATACTTCTTTGGGAATTAGATTAAAGGCAACTGGTATTAATACTTTTGCGACTAATAGATTTAATTTTAGTTCCGAAAAGTACATTGTTTTTTCATTTTTGATTGCTGGAGCAATCGCCGGAATAGCAGGATTTTCTCAATCATCGGGTGCTTATCATAAGCTTGTACCATCTGTTTCAGGTGGCTTTGGATTTTTATCTATATTGATAGTTTTAATTTGTTCTAGGAATATTTATTTTACTTTTATTGTTAGCTTTCTCTTCGCAGCATTAATTGTTGGAGGTAGTCAACTACAAATTAAATTAGGGTTAGATCATAGTTTGATAGGAATTATTCAAGCAACTTTTGTATTAAGTTGGTTGGTTTTACAAAAGATTGAAATAGAGAAAATTACGTATAAACAAATTTCAAAGATTTTTGCAAAATGATTTTATTGGAAAACACTTTAGTTACAGTTATTTCTTTAAGCACTCCATTAATTATTGCCGTGATTGGTGAAACTATTTCTGAAAAAGGTGGTGTGATTAATTTGTCAGCTGAGGGCACAATTATGATTTGTGCCTTGTTTGGATTCATTGGGGCATATGAAACAGATTTTGCTGTTGTAGGTTTTTTGTGTGCAATGGTATTAGGAGCTGGAATATCGTTCTTTATCTCTTATTGTGATATCAATCTTCGTATGGATCAAATAGCAGTAGGCTTTGTTTTGACAATTTTATGTATAAATTTAAGCAATTTTTTAGGCCAAGATTATGTCAGGATTAATGGCCCTTTGATCACAAAGTTCTCAATTCCTTTTTTGTCTGACATACCTTTTTTTGGATCTGTACTATTTAATCATTCATTGATCACTTATCTGTCTATAGTTTTAATTCCATTATCTTGGTTATTTTTAAACAAAACTTCATATGGTTTGGCTATTAGAGCCTCAGGAGAAAATCCTAGTTCAGCTAGTTCAAGAGGAATAAATGTGAAGCGCATGAGGTTGTTATCTTGTGTGATGGGAGGTAGCCTTTTGGGCTTAGCAGGAGCTAGTTTTTCTCTTTATACAAAGTATGGATGGTCTGAAGGGCATACCACTAATTATGGTTGGATTGTTTTGGCGATTGTAATTTTTGGAGGATGGAATCCTTTTAGGGCTGCTGTTGGAGCTTATTCCTTTGGGTTACTTCAAGTCTTAGCTATCAAAGCTCAGTCTGTAACTTTAGCTTTATCTCAAATTCTTCCTTTACTACCCTTCCCATTGATGATTTTTATATTAATATTTATCCAATACATTAATCGAGATGAAATTAAAAATGTTCCCAAGTGGATTGTTGCAATTCTAGGCGGAAATCAACCTCAATCTTTAGGGAAAAAATTACCGGAAGAGATTAAATGAAAGATATAACTGTTTCAGATATTCAAGTTTTGTGGGATAAAAATCAGATAGATAATGAAGTATCTAGAATTGCTAAAGCAATTGATAATAGAGTTAAAAATTATGATTCTGTAAATTTAATTCCAATTTTGTCTGGAAGTGTGATGTTTGTATCAGATTTAATGTCACAGTTGGAAAATTTGCGTCCAGGTTTTTATAAAATGTTTCCTTTAATAGTGAAATCGTATGGGAATGAATTGGAATCCCAAGGAACAAAAATTTATGGGGATGAATTTTTGAAAGATAGTTTAGATTTAGATTCACCAACTATTGTTGTAGATGATTTAATGGATACTGGAGAAACTTTATTGGAAGTGAGTCAAAGTGTCGCAAAAATTTCTGATCAAGAGATATTGACGGCTGTTCTTCTTAATAAACACGGTAAAAGAAAACACGTTATAGAACCTGATTATTATTGTTTTAGCTTAGATGATAAAAGTTGGGTTGTAGGATATGGAATGGATTACAAAGGAAAATTTCGAGGTTTAAATTACGTCGGAACTATATTCAATTAACGTTTGCTAAAGTGGCTTGAATTTAAGTAATGTAACGTCGTCTGTGACTTTTTCAAAAACTGCAGTTACATCCATATCTATTTTTACATCATCAGCATCAATTCCAACTATATTTGAAGGGATTTTCATTCCTTCATTTAGTTGAATGATTGCATAAATGTGTCCATCAGCAGATTGAAAAGATGGATGTGCTGCTTGTTTGACTTTAGTGTAAGAATAAACTTTTCCTAATCCAGAGGCTTTTTGCCACCCGAGATCCATTGATGGACATTTTGGACAAACTTCTCTTGGGTAGAAGAAAAGAACAGAGCAAGTGTTACACCTGGGTAGTAAAAGCTCCCCGTTTTTGGTTGCTTCCCAAAAAGGTTTTGTTAGAGTTGGATTAGATGGGACTGGAAGTGGTTTATCGTATGCAGATGCCATTTATCTTTTCCTTAAAGTGTGTCCTCGGACCCGAGGACTATCGAGCACATTTCGCTCGCTGTACCCCCTCAACCATTTACGAGGCAGAGGTCACTATTGGGTACCTGCCTTGGACCCGCTTTTCCCATAACTTGCCTGGCTCCTTCGATAACATGACGGAATCCACCTGCTAAACCAGGCTGTCCTCCTGACAGCTGTCCTCCATCAGTGTTAATTGGAAATGTACCTTTGTAAGTAGTATCAGTAGATTCGTAAAAAGGGCCAATTTCACCTTTTTCTACTAGCCCAGCATCTTCAATGCATACTGCAGCCAATATTGTGTAACAATCATAAAATTCTGCAAATTCGATATCACTTGGAGAGTATCCAGACATTTCTAGCGCTCTCCTGACAGATTCAACTGCTGGAGTTTCGGTGATTCTATCTCTCTGCCAAATATTGGCTTCACCTTGTTTAAGTCCGGTTCCTAAGATATATGCAGGTTTATTTTTAAGAGTTTTTGCTCTTTCTGGAGTAGTGATTATTAGAGCAGCAGCGCCATCGCAAGGCATTACGGATTCTAATAATTTAATAGGTTCATTGATATATCGGGAGTTTAATACGTCTTCTTTAGAGGCGGGTTGACCATAAAATACTGCATTTTCATTCTTTTGGGCATTAAATCTTTGATCAGCAGCCATTTTAGCTAATTGTTCTTCAGTAGTGCCATATTCATGCATATGCCTTTGGTAAATCAGGCCATACCCAGTATTAGCTCCTGGAGCCATACCATAAGGTTCTTCCCATTCTGATCTTATGCTTGCACCTGAGAGGCCTCTTCCCGGGTCTGGCCGATCTGTTCTCGCATTTCCCATTACAACCAATGCGGTATGACAAATTCCTCCATTAATTGCAGCAGTTGCTACCATAGTGGCTGTTGCTCCACTTGCACCCTGCATAGTGACACCAGTGGCAAAATTGGGTTGAATTCCAATGTATTCTGCAAGCCCTGGAGGGGGTGTTACTCCGTCAGTAACTAAACCATTAATATCTTCTTTTCGTAGTCCGGCATCTTTAATTGCTAATTCAGCAGCTTCAGCACAAAGACCTACCATAGTTCTGCCCTCATGAACACGTTTTGTAGGCACTTCTCCTATGCCTACTATAGCTGCTCTGCCTCTTAAACTCATTTATATCCTTTACGAATCATATTTATTATTTTGAGGAATAATACCCCAATTGAATGGTTTTTTAAAGATTTTTTGAAATAATTCCTACCCCAATTACGTTTGGTCCTCCATAAACACCTATCACAGGACCTATTTGGTAGGATTTTGGTGGCTTTTCAAGTTTGAGATTTTGGGTGATTTGCTCAGAAAACTTATCGGCTAAAGATTTATCAGTGCTATATACAATCCCAATACTTTCAATTTCTCCAGTTGACTTAACTAATTCCTCTAATTTAATCATGCAGGCAGTATTTGATCGGCCTCGTCCAAAAGCATCAATGATCCCGTCTGCAGAGCCTATAATAGGTTTAAAGTTTAGGATTTTTCCTACAAGAGACTTTGCTTTTCCTATTCTCCCACCTTTTTCTAGGTATTCTAGTGTGTCTAAGGCAGTGAAAACATGACTTCTTGCTATCAAGCTTTCTGTTAAATCTAATACTTCGTTAAGTGTTTTTCCTTCTTTAACAGCCGTAGCTGCCGAAATAGTTATTAAACCCAATGAGATTGATATTTGTTTTGAGTCGATGATGTGGACTTTAATTTTGCCTTCTAAATGTTTAGCGGCTTGTCTAGCTGAATTGATTGTTCCGCTTAATTGATCAGAGATATGAATAGAAATAATATCACTACCATCATTTCCTAATTTTTCGTACACATCTATAAATTCTCCTACAGACGGCTGAGAGGTTTTAGGAAATACGGTTCCATTAATTAATTTATCAAAAAAATCGTCAGAATTTATTTCAATTCCATCTTTGTAAACCTCATCACCAAAATGAACGTTTAATGGAACTATTTCTACAGATAGATCTTTAGCTGTATCTTTGTCTAAATCAGATGTGCTGTCAGTAACGACTTTAATTGCCATGTTAAACTCCTTGAGGTTTTCGCAGGATATTCTATGTTCATTATTTAATCAAACATGTAAATTATATTAAAAGTCATGGTAAAGTCATGATAAAATTAGTCGTTAACCTTTTTAAACCTATTAAATATGGGAGTGATATATGGCTGTTGAGAATTTTGAAGAGTTCTTATCAGAATTTAGGGGAGATGATTTATCATATGCTCTAAAGCAATTAGAGTTGCCTGTATCTGGTTCAAAATCAGATAAGGTGAGTAGGATAATTAAGCTTTATGAAGGCAGTGATGGGTTATCAATCAAAAATGTTTTGAGTGCTTTTAGGGCTGATGACGTTAAGCTTGCTGCAGATAAATCAGGTATTTTGAACTAACTTTCGTTCTCGTCATTTTCTTTAAAATCATTCACTGTTAATCCCGTTTTTGTGGCAATTTCTTCGGTCATTTGTGTGGATTTTTCTATGAATTGAAGTCTTGATTCTCGTTTGTCTATAAATGTAATAAATACATTTCCGTACCCTAGAGTTCTTCCAAACATTCCGAAGTCTGTTTTGATAGATTCCATAGTATTTAGTGGGATTCTAAAATTTTTTCTTTTTTGAAATGGTAGCCCTGACCCTTTTAGGTAAAATGAATCTTCAGAAATATAAAAAACTGTTTGAGACCATTTGTAGTACCTAGGGAGCGCTATGCCGGCAGCAAATATAAATGGAAGCAAACCACCTGTAGGATCGCTAGCAAATATCCCGGTAAAATTTGCTATTAAAAATAGAACCAATGACCAAGTGATGGCGGGTAAAAGCCATGCAGCATGGGATTGTTTATAGATGTTGACTGAATCAGGAATATTTTCAACTACTTCAAAAGCTGGGTTTTCATTAGTTTGGTCTTGTGCCATTTTGTCTCCATGATTGGCTCCGCAGGCTGGATTCGAACCAGCGACCGATCGGTTAACAGCCGATTGCTCTACCACTGAGCTACTGCGGAAAATCTTAATCTCTATGCATCATACCAATCAAATTGAAATATAACGCAAATCTAAGGAAACCATTTTCTTTGAATGAATATATCAAGTCAAGGAATTAAAGTTTAGATACTATTTCTGAAACTCTCTCTGCTACCATCATTGTTGTAACATTTGTGTTAGCTCTTACTGCATCTGGCATGACTGATGCATCAGCAATATACAGGTTGTCAATTCCGTAAACTTTACAATTTTGATCTACTACAGCCATTTCATTAGATTTTATACCCATTGAACAGGAGCTTGTCATATGATTTCCAGTAAGAGTTGATCGTCTTAACCAAGAGTGAAATTTTTTCTCATCACTTAAAATTTCATCTGATGGGCTTTGCCTTTGTGTAACAAAATTTGATAATTCTGAACTGTGCATGATTTCGTCTGCTTTTCTGATACCTTCTGCCATTCTCTTTACATCTAGTTCACTTTTAAGTAGGTTCAGAGTGATATTTGGCTTATCGTGAGGATCACTAGATTTTAATGATACAGATCCTTGACTAGTAGCAAGATATAGTAAAACTGCGATTTGGATACCAGTTAATTCTGAATTATGGTTTTTGTCTCTGTCAAAAAGAATGTCCCTGTAGTCTCCTTCAGAAGCATAAGAATTCATATATAAAATCATATCGTCAGGCATTTCTGGTGCAGCTGAAGAAGAATATCTTAAGCCAACTTGTAGCATTGGTTTGGATGTGTCTAATTTTGTTATATCTTTTACACCCATTTTGACATAATTCATTGGGTGGTCTCTTAAATTTTTACCCACGCCAGGCAGGTTAACGGTTTGTTGTATGTGGTGTTTTTTTAATTCATCTTCTGGTCCGATTCCAGATAAAAGTAAAATATGAGGGCTCGAAATGGTTCCTGCAGATAAGATTACTTTATTGCCATAAACTCTAAATTGCTCTCCATTGCTTTCTACATCTACACCTTGAATTTGTTGATTGTTAACTAATAATTTTGTTACATAGCAATTTGATCTAATGGTTAAATTTAATCTATGTCGTGCATCTGATAGATATCCTATAGCAGTGCTCATTCTAATTCCCTGATAGTTATTGCAAGGAAATGCCCCTACTCCTGTTGCATCGGGCAAATTTAAATCTTTTGCAACAGGGTACCCCTCTTTAATACAAGCGTCATAAAATAGTTTTTGAGGTTCAGTCCATTCGCTTTCAGGAAAACGCTGAGCAAGAATTGGTCCATCAGAGCCATGAAAATCATCTGAAAAATCCAAATCGTTTTCTAGTTTGTTGAAATAAGGGAGTACATCTTCATATTTCCATTGATTAAGCCCTTTTTGATTCCATAATTCGAAATCATGAGTTAGGCCTCTAAGGAAAATTTGACCGTTGATTGAGCTACTGCCACCTGTGATTTTGCCTCTAGGCAATCTGATTTCTCTATCTTTAGCTTCATCATAATCACCTACTAATCCTGTATGACCCCAATCATGATGTTCGTAAATTGCGAGATGAGTTCCAGTTGCATAACCTAATTTGATATCTTCAGGTATTTCATCAAAATTTTGATAATCTGGCCCACCTTCTAATAATAAAACTGAATTGTTGGGGTTTTCAGATAATCTGGAAGCAATTATTGAACCACCTGATCCAGATCCTATGACAACAAAATCATATTCCATTTATTTCTTCCTAATTTTGCATAATTTGTACTTTAATTGACCCGGTTTTTTTATCATAAGCTGTTTCAAATCCTTTTTGAATTTCTTCAAGTCCAAACTTGTGCGTTACGATTTCACTTAGATTGACGTGTTTCCTAGATAAAATTTCTACTGAGGCTTCATAATCATGTATGCCGTCAATTAACCCATAACAACTAGAACCTTGAACAGTTAATTCTTTTAATACTGGGCCATTCCAGTCTATTGCTTGGTCACCGTAGAACACACCAAGTATTACTACTCTGCCCTGTCTTCTAGTAACTTTCATGGATTGTGATAATGTAGCAGAAGTACTGCCTCCAACAGTCTCAAAAGTAATATCAGCTCCTCTTCCTGAAGTGTGATCGAGAATTAATTGTTCAAGATCATCTCCTTCTGAGCTTGCGACTTCTGTTGCCCCAAGTTTTAAAGCCATATCAGCTTGTTGTTGATGGCGAGCAGAAACGAATATTTGTCCTGCTCCTAATTCCTTAGCAGCAGTGATAGTAGTTAGTCCAATGTTACCAGAACCTACTATAGCAACAGTTTCTCCACCTTTTAAATTACCTATCCTAGCTCCATGAACAGAAACTGCTAGGGGTTCTACTAATGCACCTTCTTCCCAAGTCATAGATTCAGTAAGTTCAAAACATCCTCTTAAATCCTTGCAAACAAATTCTGCAAATCCACCACTGCTTCTTGAGTTTTTGTTTGGGCAATGGATATATTGACCTTGACGGCAATACCAACAATTAAAACAAGCCTTTCCAGTACCTATTCCATCTACAGCTACTTTTTTACCTATATTTTCAGGATTAACTCGTTGACCTACGTCTACTATTTCTCCAGCAATTTCATGACCTGAAGGAGCTATGTCTGGGCCAGTTTTAGCTAAATTCATATTTAGATCTGAACCACAAATACCCGTAGATTTGATACGAACTAAGACTTCATCAGGTTCTGGAGAAGGAGTTTCATAATCATGGATTTCCATTTGATTTGGTCCAACATAAAAAGCAGCTTTCATATTCACTCCTATTTTTTGATTTTTCTTTCAGAGTGTGGGCATTATATAGCTTTTTTTAAAAAACTTTTTATAAAACGTTTCCAGCTCTGCAAAAACCAAATAAAACAAGAAATAATATTATTAGTGGTATGAGACAACCAAAATATCCAAGATTGAATGAAATGCTCGAAAATTTTATTTTCATAAATTAATTATCAAAAACAGTATTGACCTGTTGATTTACTCGTACAAATGTAGAGCATTTTGGCATATCTTTAATTCTTTTGGCCCCTATATAAGTGCATGCAGATCTTACTCCACCTACTATTTCTATTAATGTTTCTTCTACGGGACCCCTATGTTTAAGTGTCACAAGTTTTCCTTCAGAACCTCTGTATCCTTCTTTTCCAGATCCATGAATAGACATTGCTGTATCTGAGCTCATTCCATAAAATTCGATTTGCCCATTTTTTACTTCTCCTTCAGATTCGTCATGTCCTGCTAACATTCCTCCCAGCATGACAAAGTCGGATCCGGCACCAAATGCTTTAGCAACATCTCCGGGGTAAACGCAACCTCCATCAGCTATAACTAATCCCCCCACACCATGAGCAGCGTCAGCACATTCAATCATTCCTGACAATTGAGGGATTCCAACTCCAGTCATGAGTCTAGTTGTACAAACTGATCCTGGACCAATTCCACATTTCACAATGTCTGCACCGTTTAAAATCAATTCTTCTGTCATTTCAGCTGTAATGACATTTCCAGCTATGATCGTTTTATCAGGAAATGAATCTCTTACTTGCTTGATAAAATCGACAAAATTTTGATGATATCCGTTTGCTACATCAATGGTAATAAATGGAATTTGGGGAAATTCGTTAAGAACATTTTTGAGTGTATTAAAATCAATAGCGTCCTCTTCCCACATTTGGTTGATGCCGGTGCAAACAGAAATATATTCAGGGTTTAAATCATTATCGAAAGCATTTTCCCATTCTTTTATAGAGTAATGTTTTCTGATAACAGTAAGCATCTTTCTGTTTTGTAAAACTTTCGCCATAGAAAAAGTCCCGACTCCATCCATGTTAGAAGCAACTATAGGTATCCCTGTAAAATTTAAGCCAGAATGTAGGAATTTAAATTCACGTTCCATCAACACTTCTTTTCTAGAAGATAATTTTGACCTTTTAGGCTTAAGTAATACATCTTGGTAATCTAATTTTATGTCTGTTTCTATGCGCATATTTTTAAACCGATCTTTATAGTAATTTTGTTACATTATCCATAAATTTCATATGAAAAGGTACTAGTTTTAATAAGATTTTTTAAATAGTCGTTTCAGAAATTTGAGATGCTCCGGATACAAATGATGATCTAAATTTGATTCCCCATTTACCATCAATTTTTGTCATAATCCATAATGTTTGAAAATTTTCAATCTCAACATCATGTTTGTTTCGCCTAGATTGTAGAAGCAATAAATGAACTTTAGTGTCATCAGATTGAACTGCTTTAATATCTATAGTAACAGTGTGGTTCCATCCTTCTTGCTTCAGTTTTTTAGTTTGTAAATCAAATCCGGTTAAAAATTCTTCAGCAGAGTTAAATATAGAAAATTGGTTATTCCATAACCTGACATGAGGAAAATGCATTAAATCTACCGAAATATTTCTATCTCTTTTATTAAATCCTTCTTCATTCCAAAAAAGAGCAGCTTCTATAGCTTGTTTCTCTGCATCAGTCATGGTCAATTGACTCCAATGACACCTGAGGAAGCTAAGTTAGATATTTTTTCGTTAGAGTAATCTAAGTCTTCTATTAAGATTTTTTTAGTATTTTCTGCCAGTAATGGAGCCCTTGAAGCACTCCAAGGAGTGCCTTTAAAATTATATGGCCTACCTACGTATGTGTATGAAACGTCATTTCCTAGTTCAGGGTGATCAATTTTTGTAAACATTCCCCTGTCTTCATAAAAATGCGGATCGTCAAGGTTTTCTTCCGGAGACCTTACAACACCCCAAGGAAATCGGAGTTCTTGAGATTTTCTGTACACTTCTTCTGCTGGTCGAGTTGCAATAAATTTTCTTAAAACCTCCATAGCATAATCTCCATCTTCTGTACCGGCAGTTCTATTAGCAGCCATGTCCTTAAATTTTTGATCTGCTAAATCCTCTGCCATTCCATGAAGATCCATCCATTTGACTAAAGCTATCCATGAACTTAAATCCATAAAAATTCTAAAAACAATTAGATATTTATTGTCAACTGTTTTACATAAAGTTTTTGCAGTGGGAAAAGTCCCGGCATGTCTGCCTGTTTGTCTAAAAACCTCTTTATTTGGAGGGTATAAATATGCTGGTAATGCTACTTCTGTTGTTGAAGAGCAAGCCTCATGAGCTGAAGCATCAATATATTGACCTTTTCCAGAAAAATCTCTGTATATTAATGCAGATAGAGTTCCCATTAAGCCATAGTGAGATGCTATGTAGTTTCCATGATCTCCATAAGGTCTTATAGGTGGTGCTCCCGGTAGATCGTCATATCCGCATGAGTGCATTTGTCCACCCATAGCTAAAGCAACTAAGTCTGTAGACTTGAAATCTCTATAGGGACCATCCTGACCAAATGCTGTTAATGATGTCATAATTAATTCAGGATGATTTTTTGACAACTCGCCATACCCTAATCCAAGTGATTCTAAATACCCTGGGTCATAATCTTCAAAAACTACATCACAAATTTTGGATAATGATTTGATAATTTCTATTCCTTCTTGTGAAGTGATGTCCACTTCTATGCTTTCTTTAGAAGTGTTATTAGCCCAAAAATATAAGCTTTGATTTTTGTTGATTTGATCATCTTTGAATGGTCCTATGGATCTTGTGTCAGATCCACCTATGGGTTCAACTTTAATTACTCGAGCTCCCATATCACCCATCAGTTTTCCCATCAATTGGCCTCTTTCTCCACAAAGCTCTAAAACTGTAATTCCGTCTAATGCACTTGTCATTATGCGATTCCCTCCTCGTAAAGTCTTCCAAGCTCTTCTCCTGGCACACCTAAAAGATCTAGGTAGATATCTGCCGAATGTTCACCTAATAGTGGAGCAGATGTTTTCATTTGCCATGGAGTTTCAGACATATTCATAGGTATAGACTCCACCCGAGTAGTCTCTAATTCAGCATGTGGAGCCGTAGCGATGAAATTTCTGTGTTTGAGTTGTTGGTCTCGTTCTACTCTTTCACTTGGTGTTTGAACTGCGCCACATGGTACTCCTTTTTCTTGAAGAAATTTCATTATTTCTTGTGGAGTGAATTGTTGAGTCCATTGGTTAATATTGTTATCAAGTTCATCTTGATTGGTTACACGTGATTCCATAGATGTAAATTTTGAGTCTTTTGCCCAGGTTGGGCTTCCCATTGATTCAACGAGTAAATCCCACTCAATATCATTAGTTACAGAAATTACACACCATCGATCATCACCTTTGCATTCATAAGAGTTGTGAGGAGCAATTCTTCTTTCGGGAGCCCTATTTCCCGGAGGCATATCAGGACGACGAAATGGTCTATTGTTTACCGTGTAATCGAGAATTGCAGTTCCTGTTAATCCTATTCCTGCTTCAACTTGAGATAAATCTAAATGTTGACCTTCTCCTGTTTTATTTCTGTGAATTATCGCCATTAATATTGCCAAACAACCATAGAATCCTCCAGTATGATCCATGTATGAAAATCCCCATCCAGCAGATTCTTCTTGAGGTAATCCAGACATGTAAGTAAGACCTGAAATTGCCTGTGCTGTAGGGCCCCATGTTACATATCCTTTGTCTCTGCCGCTATGACCGAAACCAGACATGCTGCAATAGATAATGTCAGGTCTAATTTTTTTCTGTTCTTCATAACCTAGTCCCCATTTTTCAAGAACTTTAGCGCTAAAATTTTCAACAATTACATCGGAAATTGAGATAAGTTCCTTGAGATATTCCATTCCTTCTGGGTGCATGACATTTAGGGTGATGCTTTTTTTATTTCTATTTAAAGTTGAGTGTAGTGGACTTTTATTTGGAGATCCATTTGCAAAGGGTGAGGCAATATGACGAGCGTAATCTAAGCTAGCTTCATTTTCAATTTTTATTACTTCAGCACCAAAATCAGCTAGTATTCTAGTGTTTTGAGGGCCAGCAACAATCCATGAAAAATCTATTACTCTCAGTCCTGATAAAGCTTGTTTGTCCAAAGGTAGTTTAACCATAGTAGCTTCCTTCACTTTTTATCTGTCATACAATATTCGGATTATACAAGGAAACTTGAAAATATATGCAATAGTAAGTTTTTGAGAAAATTATGCTGTTGTATAATCGCTAAAATTTTAGGAAAATTTCAGTATGAATGTAGGTGATTTCGAACTAATAGATCCAGTGCCAGATTTTTCAGATTCTGAAACAATCGCGTTTGCTATGCTTAGGCCATGGATTGATGTTGGTCGTGTTGGGACCGTTGCATTAAATAAATTGCAAGACAATTTAGGAGCTAAAGAAATAGGCAAATTTTTAAAGCCAGGTAAGTATTTTGACTTTACTAGATATAGGCCTAGGGCTCAGGTTAAAAATGGTCAAAGGGTTTTAAATGTTCCTAATACCTATGTATATCACGCATTTGACAATAATTTGAATAAGAATTTGATTTTTATTCATATGCGTGAACCTCATCAAAATGCTGAAGAGTATGTTGATTCAATTTTACAATTATTTAAATTTGCAAACGTTTCAGAATTTGTTCGAATTGGTGGTATGTATGATTCTGTTCCACATACTAGGCCTATTTTAGTTACAGGTTCTATGAAACCTGAACAAGAATTAGCAGCTTCTGGTGTTTTGAAAGCTAGAAAAAGTACTTATCAGGGGCCCACATCAATTTTAAATTTGGTTAACCAACATTTTTCTGAAAATAATATCCCTAATTCAACTTTAATGGCTCATCTTCCACAATATGTTCAGTTAGATAGAGATCATTTGGGTGCTGCAAGATTGTTAGAAGTTTTGTGTGCTGTATATGGATTTTCTGAAGAAATTATCAATAAAGATTTTGGAGTACAACAATATAAGGATATAGATAAGTCTATCGATTATACAGGAGAAGTAGGTACCTTAATTAAGCAATTAGAAACTTACTACGACAGAGTTTTATCAAAGACAGCCTCTGATGAAAAAGAAGACTCTGAAACTTCCGAAGTAAACTTATCGGCTGATGTTGAAGACTTTTTGAATCAGATGGGTGAAAAGTTTGAAAATGATCCTGAATAGATTAGTTAAAGGTATTTCCTTCTGAAATATTCATGTTTTTAATAAAATCACCACTATTAATTTTTTTACCTGAGTCAACCTTTACCCTTGAAATGTTAATATTTCCATTGTTGACAGCTATAGAAAATTGATCGCTTTTAATTTGATTTATAGTTCCTGGTTTTAAGCCAGGATTGTAATCTTGAATGGTTGCATCAAATAAAGATACTATGTGACTTCCAAAATTTGTATTTGCTCCTGGGCTTGGATCACAACCTCTGATGAGATTAAAAATAGCATTTTTATCTGCATTCCAGTCAATTTTTCCATTTTCAGATTTACACCAACCTTCGTAAGTAGCTAATTCATGGTTTTGGGGAGTTTTAGGTGCTTTACCTGATCTAACTAAATCGACAGATTCTATTATCGCTTGGATTCCTAGAGGGTATAATTTGGTGAAGTATAAAGTACCTAAAGTATCATTTTTTTCAATTTCAACTTGTTTTTGTAGCAAAATTGGTCCAGTGTCTAATCCTTCATCGGGCCAAAATATGCTTAATCCTGTGAAGTTCTCTCCTTTGATAATGGGCCAGTTAATAGAGCTGGGGCCTCGATGTTTTGGGAGTAGAGATGGATGGTATTGAATAGTTCCAAAGTTTGGGTACTCCAGAATTTCGTTTGGAATAATGTCAGTTACAAACGCCATGACACATAAATCTGGTTGCAGTTTTTTGAATGCATTGATTGCTTCTGCTGATCTCATTCTGTTGTATTGAAAAACTTCAATTGAGTGTTCTAAAGAAAAAGATTTGAGTGGATCAGGTTTAGTAGGATCTTTATCTGGGGGACAAAAAACACCTACAATATTTTCATTGTGCTCTATCAAAGCTGATAAAGTATCTTTTGCAAATGCAGCTTGACCTATTAAAACTATTTTCATTGCATGCCCCTGAATTTGTAATAGATAGAAAAAGTTGATTAAATTCTACAATTTTGCAATATCATACATAAAATAATTAAAAATCATACGGGAGAAAATTTTGAACAAAGATTCTTTGCTAGGAGATATAAGAGTTTTGGGTGTTACCGTTTTTTTGGCTGGGCCTTACACTCTTCTTAATTTAGCAAGATTAGGGGCAGAATCTATTAAAGTAGAAGTTCCTGAATTTGGAGACCCAACTAGACAAAATGGTCCTTTTGTAACTCCGGATGGTTATTTTGAAAATCAAGAATCTGATCATCATTTATCTACTAGATTTATTAAAAGATCTGAAGGTTTAAAAAGCATTACATTAAATTTGAAAAATCCAAAAGGTAAGCAAATGTTTTTGGAGTTAGCAAAAGAAAGCGATGTTTTGGTAGAAAATTTAGCTCCCGGCGCTATGAAGAGATTAGGCTTGGGTTATGAAGATGTTGTAAAAGAAAATCCAGAAATAATTTACGCATCCATTTCTGGATATGGTCAAACTGGACCTTATTCTAAAAAAAGAGCTCAAGATCCACAGATTCAAGGAATGAGTGGTTTGATGGACATTAATGGATTTACTGATGGTCCTCCTACAAAAGTTGGTTTTTTAATTGGAGATTTAGTAACTCCATTATTTGCTTGTTATTCGATATTAGCTGCCTTAAGACAGAAGGAAAAAACAGGCCAAGGTCAATATTTAGATGTTTCAATGATGGATACTTTGACTTCTTTAATCATGATGGACACTTTGGAAGAAGACCTTATGAATGGAGAGCCGGTAAGAATGGGAAATATTCTTAGAGGAAGTCCTTCTGGTAACTTTACAACTAAAGATGGAGAAATAACTATTACTGCAGCTAGTGATGATCAATGGGCAAATTTATCTAAAGCTCTAAATGCTCCTGAATTATTAGAAAATCCTGAATTTTCTACTTTTTTTGCCAGAAACAAAAATATAAATAAAGCTGTAGCTTCAATTCAGCAAATTCTATCAAAATTCACTAGATCTGAAGCTTTAGAGCGATTAGAAAATGGTGGTATTCCCTGTGGGCCAGTAAGATCAGTAGAAGAAGTTATTAAAGATCAACATTATTGGGATAGGGGAACACTAAGAAATATGAAAAATGCTGCTTTTAAAGATTCTGTTCCGGGGATTTCTACAGGTTTTCCAGTAAAATTTTCAGGCGTAGAACTTCCCGATTCAGATGGAGCTCCAACTTTAGGAATGCATAATGAAGAAATCTTTCGGAAATTGCTCAATCTAGATTTAGAAACTATAAATCAATTAAAAAATGATGGAGTAATTTAAATATGCAAAATCTTCCAAAACCGCTTAGAACACTAATGTATGTTCCTGCTAATAAAGAAGACTGGATTAGAAAAGCACCTAAGTATGGCTCTGATGCTTTGATTTTAGATATTGAAGATTCAGTTCCTTTAGATGAAAAAAGTAAAGCTAGAAAAATTGCTTCCAATTTAATTGAAGAAATTTCTCTTACTGGAGTATCCGTATTTGTGCGAGTGAATGAAATTGGTAGTGGCCTTACTCAAGATGATGTTAGTTATGTAGTTCAGAAAGGATTATATGGAATCACTTTACCCATGGTGAAAAGTTTAGATGATGTAAAACAATTAGATGAAATGTTGAGTCTTGAAGAAGAAAAAAAGGGGCTATCTCAAGGGTCTATATTTATTGATCCTGGATTAGAGACTGCTTTTGCTCTTAGGTTTGCATATGAAATAGCAGTTTCATCTAAAAGGATTGCTCATATGGGTGCCGCTGGAGGTAGAGGAGGTGATATTGCTAGAGCCGTAGGGTACAGATGGACTCCAGGCGGACAAGAAACTTTATATTTGAGATCTAAGGTTTTATTAGATTCGAAAGCTGCTGGAATTCAATATCCAGTCACAGGTTTATGGCAAGATATTAATGATCATGATGGATTAAGAAATTTTGCAATACAATCTCGTAATATTGGTTATACAGGCATGACGGTGATTCATCCATCTCATGTTCCTATAGTTAATGACGTTTTTACTCCATCGAGACAAGAGATAGAGGAGTGGCAATATTTAGTTTCTGCTATGGATCAAGTTAGATCAGAGGGTGGAGCTGCAGTGAATTTTCAGGGAGGAATGGTTGATATTGCTCATGAAAAAACCGCGATAGAAATGTTGGAAATGTGTAAAAAATTAGGGATTATTTGATCAAATTTGTTTTTGGATTTCGATAGAGGCTGAAGAAATTTTTGAAGATAATTCAATGCTAATTTCCCCGCTTTTGTCCCAATCTAAAGGCGATGCATAAATAGTTTGAGAAATTATATTTGATCCCAAGCTTCTTACTAATGGTACTAAACCCATTTCGATAGATAGAAAATGATCTGGGCTACCGCCAGTTTGAATAAGCATACTGGTTTTTCCCTTTAGGCAATCTTGAGGTAATAGATCAAAAAAAACCTTTAGTAATCCTGTATAAGTAGCTCTATAAGTTGGTGTAGCAATAATTATCAGATCTGAATTTATAATTTTTTTAATTGAATGATTAAATTTTTCACTAGGAGTTTTGGTTCTTAAGAGTAAATCATCTGCAGGTAGGGTGGATAAATCAATTTCTTCAAAAGTCCAATCCGTACTCAATGATGCTTCTAATTGACGTGCAATTTTTTCTGAAGATGATTGTGGAAATGGGCTAGCAAGAATAAGTGTAGAGACTTTTTTCATATTAAATGCTCCTGAAAAAATTTGACAATCGTGAAGATTTGTATATTATCCCATCATGTTAAAAATTCTCACAATTGAATGTCCTCAGCAATTTATTTGTAGCTGTTGTTGTCATCAAAACAGGTGGGAATATTAGCTAGTTAGTTAATTAATGGCCCCACTCTTTTAAAGGGTGGGGCCTTTTTTTTTGGGGAGGTAAAAATGAGTTTAGAAATTATAGGAATGATTGGTGCGGCGCCTGAGAAAAACGTATCATCCAAAAGTCAGGTCAGTGTAATTGGTTCTGGTATTGACGGAGATCACGTAATAAATTTTGCTAAAGCACACGATGATAGTGGTTTTGACAAAGTTTTAGTCGGTTATTCTTCAAATTCAGCCGATGGTTTTATAGTAGCAATGCATGCAGCTGCTCATACAAAAAAGGTAGGATTTTTGATCGCACATCGTCCTGGTTTTGTTAGTCCTACTGTTCTAGCTAGAAAGGCAGCTACATTTGATCAGTTAACAAACGGAAGAATTGCTATACATATTATTTCAGGTGGATCAGATGATCAGCAAATGATGGATGGAGATTATTTAGATAAATCTTCAAGATATGATAGATCTGGTGAGTTTATGTACATTTTAAAAAGAATTTGGACAGAAGACTCACCCTTTGACTTCAATGGGATTCATTATCAGTTCAGAAATGCTGTAAGTTCAATTAAATGTTACCAACAACCTAGAATTCCCATTTATTTTGGAGGATCTTCAGAAGCGGCATTAAATGTTGGGTCTAGAGAATGTGATGTTTATGCTACTTTTGGAGAACCCTTAGCAGAGGTAGAAAAAAAGATTGATGATTTTAGATTAAGAGCAAAAAAATCAGGCCGAAACCCTGATGAAATAAGATTTTCAGTTTCCACTCGTCCTATTGTTGCTGATACAGAAGCTGAGGCATGGGATCGTGCGTATTCTGTTTTGGAATCTGTTGATCCTAAAACTAACTCTAATATTTCTGCAGTTTCTGCTACAGGTTCACAGAGATTAGTTGATTTTGCAAAACGTGGTGAAGTACTTGACCAGAGGTTATTTATGCCAATTGCTGCAGCGACAGGAGGAACTGGGAATTCAACAGCATTGGTAGGAACAGCTGACCAAGTCTCGGACGCATTACTTGAATATTATAAATTAGGAGCATCTACATTATTAATCAGAGGATTTGATCCAATTGATGATGCAAAATATTGGGGGAAAGATTTAATTCCAATGTTAAGAGAAAAAGTGTATAAATATGATAAATGAAGAGTATGAGGTGTGAACTTTAAATGTCAGGGAAGCAACATCCATTATCAGACGAAGACTACAAAAGTATTCTTACTCCAATTCAATATGAAGTTACAAGAAATAAGGCAACTGAGCGTGCTTTTACCGGAGAATATTGGAATGTAACTGATTCTGGTGTTTATAAATGTATATGTTGTGGAATTGAGTTGTTTTCTTCTGATACTAAATTCGATTCTATGTGTGGATGGCCTAGTTTTTTTGACGCACTTGATTTAAAAAATATAGTTGAAGAAACCGATACTTCGTATGGCATGATTAGAACTGAGGTGACTTGCAAGAACTGTGGTGCGCATTTGGGACATGTTTTTCCAGATGGGCCTCCTCCAACAGGTTTGAGGTATTGCATTAATTCTGCTTCTTTGAATCTTAAGAGAGAAAATTTGTAAGCTTTTTTTATATTGAACTCAATTTATTAATTACTTTAGTTTTCTATCACTCTCATATTTTCCCATTTTCCATTTCTGAATCTTATTAAGTATGTGATACCTAATACTGCAAGAAAAATTGTCCCATTTATGAATGCTGCGTATATATCCATAGAAAATATTTCTAGCAATATATAAGCTGGTATTGCCGCAACAAAAGTTCCGATTACTCCTACGGACAACATAATAAATTTCGTATCACCAGCCCCTTTTAAACCTGAAGAAATCATGATGCCTAAAGCATCAAAAAATGACCATAGTGCAACTAGTTTAAGAATATTTTTAGTTAAATCAGCAATTTCGTTGAAATTTTCAGAAGAAGCATTTGATTCAAATGGGAAGACCAAAACTTGTGGGAAAAATATATAAAATATGGATAAAAAACTTAAATAAATCCATGAGATTTGAAGTCCGGAATAAGTAGCTCTTTTAGCTAAATCCGGAGTTTTTGCTCCAATAGCTTGTCCAACAGATACCATCACAGCTATTCCTAGTCCAACCATGGGCATAAATGCTAGCATCGCGACATTCATAGCTATGTTTGTTGCTGCTAATTCGATAATTCCGATTCTGCCTATTAGTAACACAAATATGCTGAAAACTGTCATATTTAAAAAGAATGTGAACCCATTTGGCATTCCAAATTTTATCAATCGATAAAAACTTTTGCGGTTGAAATGAAACGATGAAATTACTTGATATTTAGTATTGTTTTTTGGTTTAAATATTAAATAAGACAGAATTGTTACATTTGTTATTGTTGCAACTATAGTAGATAATCCCGCTCCTGAGATTCCCATTTCTGGGAATCCAAAATTACCAAATATTAAGCAATAATTTAGACCAATGTTTACAAATGTTGCTGCAAAGCTTGCCCACATGATCGGATATGTTTTATTTCGTCCGCTAAAAAAGGAAGTTAATGCTCCGAGTTGAATTTGAAAAATTCCAGCTATTGTTAAGAATCTCCAATACTTAAATTGTTCTTCTCTGACTAACGGATCATGTCCGATGAAATTGAAAATTGTTTCCGAAAAAAAAGAAAGAGTTATTAAGATCAATCCTCCTATAGCTGAAAAGTATATGCCTTGCCAAAGAATATTCCCTATTTTTTCAGGAGATTTTGCCCCAACGTATTGAGCAACAAATGTTCCTACATATTGAGAAGTTCCCATGAAAAAACTCACAATGTTGAAGCTCAAAACACCAGTAGGAAGTGCTGCAGCTAAAGCTTGAGGAGAGTACCAAGACAGAAACATTCTATCTACGAAAACCTGAATAGTGAAAGCACTTGTACTAAGAATCAGTGGATAAGCTATCCACAATAAATCTTTGTACCCATTTTTTCTGGACCATAGGTTGTAAATTAAAGTTTTGATCATTTAAAACTTTGTAATATGAGGTTTTTTAAAAAAAAATGGGTAGTAAAAATTAATCGCATCATGATATTTTAATTCGTACTCACCTATTTTGTAAGATATTTTTTATGGTATTAAATAAACAAGAAGTTTTAGAAATGTATAAAGAGGGTATCCCTCTAGATTCTCTAGATTTAAGTGGGTTAAATTTGAGTAGAATTGTTTTAACTGGTGCTGATTTGTCAAATTCTGATCTAAGAGGCACTAATTTCCGTGGTGCAAATTTAAGTGGAGCCAAATTAAATAATATAAAAGCTTCAGAATCTAATTGGGCTCAGATTAATTTGCGCCAATCAAGGATTTCTTTTTCAGACTTGAGCTCATGTTATTTGATGGATGCAGTGATGTATGGGGCAGAATTTTTTAAAGTTGATTTGACTAACTCTAATTTGAGTGGATCGTTTATATCGGGGGGAGCATCAATTCTTGATTCTTCATTAGTTAATGTGAATTTAAGAGGTGCAGATTTAAGTATGTCTGATTTTTCTAAATCTGATTTTACTCTTGCTAGAATTAGAAATGTAAATCTGAATCAAACTACTTTTAATCAAGTTAAGATGAATTCATGTGTTTTTACAGGTTCACACATGAATCAATGTGATTTTTCTAGATCTGAGTTATCAGATATCAATTCTGAAGGAGTTGAATTTATAAACTGTAGATTTGATCATGTAAATTTCCAAAGATCAGATTTAAAAAGATGTGTCTTTAAATCTTCCAGTTTTCAAATGTCTGATTTTACTGAATCAATTTTAGACTTTTCAGATTTTGAAGGTGCTGATTTAACGTTTGCAGATTTTACAAATTCCAAACTTAAAGGAACTCTGTTTTTAGCTGCAGATACTAATGGGGTGAATTTTTCTGGGACTGAATTTGAGTGATTAAGATTCAGAAATAGATATTGACTTAATTGCATCTCCAGGTGTTTTAGAAGACCCTGGGTCTCTTTCGGAAATCCCCAAAACTATATCCATTCCATCTACCACTTTACCAAAAACTGAGTGAGCGTTATCTAGATGTGGAGTAGGTACAAAAGTAATAAAAAATTGACTTCCATTTGTTCCCATTCCGTTTCTTGTTCCTGCATTTGCCATTGACAATATGCCAGGAGAATCGTGCCGAGCATTGGGGTGAAATTCATCGTCAAATGTATATCCAGGCCCTCCCATTCCAGTTCCTGTGGGGTCTCCGCCTTGGGCCATGAATCCAGGAATTACTCTGTGAAAGGTAACTCCGTTGTAATATCCGTCACGAGACAAGAAAATGAAATTATTTACTGTTTTTGGTGCTTCAGCAGCTAGAAGATCAATAGTAATTGTTCCCCCTTTTTCAAGTTCAATAATTGCTTGATATTTTTTTGTTGGGTCTATTTCCATTTCTGGTGCTTGACTGTATTGTTTTTCAGACATTTGTACTCCTGTTTAGAAATTTGTTCCTTCGTATTCATTAACTATTTGTCTAATTTTTTGAGGAACAGGTTTTGCTTCTCCTGATTCAGAGTCAAAGTTAACATATATAACTTCACCTGTGGTTAAAAGTTTTTGGTCAGAAGTGCGATAAAAATTTATTGTTGTGGTAACACTGGTATTTCCTATTTTAGTAATTGCGAATCTAAGATCGACTAAATCGTCAATTCTTGCAGAATGTTTGTACTCTAGAGAAACTTTTACTGCAGCTAAATCAAGTATTTTTCTTTCCTCCTCCATCATTAACAGAAAGCCCATATCTCGGAAATACTCATCCATCACTACGTGAATGTAGTCTAGGTAGGTTCCGTAGTAAACAACACCCTGAACGTCACATTCGCTCCATCTTACCCTAACTGTGTATTTAAATTTTTCGCTGTATTCAGTCAAATTATTACCCAATCAATGATGAATGATGAAAAAACTATAGTTTAAAGGCTGTTGATTATCAACAAATCTACGTACAGGTGGTTTTACTTGTTTTTTTTGAGTATTCATACTCGTCACAAAAAAAATGATTAGTGTAATAATTGTGTAGTGTCTAGAATGATGGCAAGTTAGGTAGTAGAATTGTCCTAGATAATTTATTGAAATAAAATAAGGGATTTTTCATGTTGAAAAACACAGTTTTGAAAATAGTTGGCTCCTTGATGATTGCTGCTGCTTTTATGGCATGTGGAATTGTTGACTCCGAAGCTGCTCAAGATGTTGTTGATATTCGATCACAAATTTTGGATATACAAACTAACGAAGTTGATCCTTTAATGGCTCAGTTGGAAGAACTTCAAACTCAAATAGATCCAATTGAATCAGAAATTGAAGAATTAGAGAATCAACGAGAAGATTTGTTTCGACAAGGCGAAGAAATTGGTCGATCCTTTGAAGATGAAATGCGCGAAAAATTTGAATTTATGTTTTTGGGTCAAGATGAAGCCAGAGAAAAATTCTACGAAGATTTAGATGAACAATGGCGACAAATGGACGATGACCATAAGTCTCAATGGAATGATCTTGACGATGAGATGGATGAAAGAAGAGAAGAAGTTGATGATGAGAATAAAAAGATCTGGGATGCATGGGATGATGAAAGAAGAGACAAGGAAGATGAGACTAGAAAATTAGAAAATGAATTAAGAAATAATAGTCCTTTTAATGTGGCAAGAAAGAAGATTGATGCTGTAAGGATGGAATTGAATTTTCAAAGCATGGAAATTCAAGAACAGCGAATGATTCTCGACGAGCAACTACAGCCTTTGTATGATCAAATAGAGAATCTTCATAGGCAAAATAGTGATATTTGGGATGATCGTAGTTTTGAGGGTATGGATGAAGACATTAGGAACAGAAGGAAACTTTTAGATAGTTTGCACGATCAATTACAGTTAGCTTGGGATTCTTTTAATCAATCAAGTACAAGTTTTGCTCCTGCTAAAGATTGGAGTAATTATGATTCTGAAATAGATAATGCCTGGAATGAATATCATAATGAGATTCAGAATATTCAAGATCGTAGGTCACAAGCTTATGCTGCTCAGAATCAAGCTGATGCTGCTGCTGCTGTGAAGGATATTTCAGTTATAGAACAAGAGTATGTTTCCAAAATTTCAGACTATAAAGATCAAGTGAATCAAATACAAAATGAAATAGATAGTTTGTCAGCATCTGGCAATTCTA
>MDTE01005891.1_pt1 | contig 26726 bp, 32 predicted proteins | sample 811231 | NCBI WGS metagenome assembly MDTE01 (sample SAMN05326651, study PRJNA326480) | marine metagenome | isolation source: seawater | place: Indian Ocean: Red Sea | collected 2010
CTTAATAATTTTATCGGCTTTAGAAAAAGCTTCTTGAGTTTTTCCTTTATCTCCTAACAAAAAGTCAAAAGATAAATTGTTATCAATTCCCTCATGTATGTTTTCAGAACTTGTTGCTTCATCTGTTTTTACAATTGCTTTTTGAACTTTGTAACTTACATTAATTAGTTCAGCAGCATTTTTAGCTTGCTCAAGAGTTTCTGCTACAACAACGGCAACATGATCTCCTACAAAATTTACAGAATCTTTAGCTAATACAGGATGAGGCGGACATTTCATATCTTTTCCATCCTGACTTACAATTTTCCAACCACAAATTAATCCACCAACTTTATCTTTAGCAACACACTCTCCGGTAAAAATATCAATTACCCCTGGAGCTTTCTTAGCTTTAGAATCGTCAACTTTAGTAATTTTTGCTCTAGCATGAGGAGAACGTAAAAAGTAAGCGTAGGTTTGGTTAGGCAGAATAATATCTGCCGTATATCTACCTTTGCCAGTAAGAAACTTTTTATCTTCTTTTCGTTCTATTTTTGCTCCTACTAAATTCGCCATAGCTTTTTTCCTTTACATTTTTGAAGCAGCATCTTTTACGGCCGCTACAATACCTTGATAACCTGTACATCGACAAATGTTGCCTTCTAACCAATCTCTTATTTCTTTTTCACTAGGATTTTTATTTTTTTGTAAAAGGTCAACCGAACTCATAACCATTCCTGGTGTACAAAATCCACATTGTAAACCATGATGTTTTTTAAAAGCTTCTTGCATTGGGTGCATTTTTCCATTTTTTGATAAACCTTCGATTGTTGTAATTTCAGAATTTTCACAGTCAGCAGCAAGAGTAGTGCAGCTTTTGATTGAATTACCATTTAAATGCACCACACAAGCCCCACACTGCGATGTATCACACCCAATATGAGTACCTGTAAGTGCTAATTTTTCCCTTAAAAAATCTGATAACAAAGTATTATCTGATATCTCTTTTGAAATTTTTTTACCGTTAATTTTTAAATTAATTACTGCCATTATCCTCCCCCCAAAAAAATAACACCAAGTAACTCAGTAATTAGAACTTAATCTTGGAGATAGATCAACCAGAATTTAACGTGAAACAAAATAAATTATTACAACTACCAGTAGAAATAAAACTAATATTACTGAGTAAATATACTTATTTAAAAAATTAGATTTTAATTCTTTAACTCTTTGCTCCTCGACAGCTTCACCATTTTTTTTCATATTCTTTATTGGAGAAACTAAATCTGCAAATCTTCCAAAAAAATAATCAGACATTTTTTTAGCAACACCATTAATTAATCTTGAACCTAATTGTGCTATTTTTCCTCCAACATTAACATTAACCTGATAATCTAGTGTGGTGATATTATTATTTTCAGACAAACTTACATTTGCTTCGCCGTTTGCAAAACCAACAGATGAATTTCCTTCACCAGAAAGTGTATAGCTTTCATTTTCTTTTATGTTCAATAAATTTATTTTTCCAGTAAAAGTCGCATTCATAGGACCAATCTGATTTGTTGCGGTAACGCTAAATGTGGTTTCGTTTTCTTTTTCAAAAATCTCGCATCCAGGAATACATTTTTTTAAAATATCCTGGTCATTTAAGGCTTTCCAGACAATATCCTTTTTTGCATTGAGTTTATAAGAGCCTTCAAGTTTCATAATATTAGAAATTTAGTATATAATAAATTTTATTATGGATGACACTACAAAAAAAGAATTACATTCAGCAGTTTTCGAAAGATTAATTCAACATTTACGAGAAAGAAAAGATGTACAAAATATTGATTTAATGAATTTAGCAGGATTCTGCAGGAATTGCTTGTCAAAATGGTATAGAGAAGAGGCTAAAAAAAAAGGAATAGATGTTACCGATCCGGATGCAAGACAACACATTTATGGCATGCCCTATGAGGATTGGAAAAAAAAATACCAGAAATAGACTAAAAAATTATTGAACCCAAATTTTTCTTCTTAATTTCCAATTAAGAAAAGGACGAACTATTTGACCTAATCCAGGCAAAAACACAGAAAGGAATAATATTAATAAAATTTTAAAAAAACTTTTTTTGTATATGAGAAATACTTTTACTGATTCTAAAATTATTAAAAAAATTGCCAATAAAAGTATAAATATCGGCATAAAATAAAAGAAAGTATAAATTGAAGTAGATTTAATCAATAGATCTAGATTAAAAAGGTAATTTATTAGCAAAAGCATAAATGAAATGAAGGGCATAGTGCTAATCAAAAGATTTAAACTGCTTTTGCATGGATATTTAGTAAAAACATTTAAAGATTCAGTTCCATAAATAAACCTTTGTTTTAAAAAACTTTTAATGGTTCTATCTTTATGGAAAACATAAGCCGTTGGTTCATAATAAATTTTATAACCTTTTTTTTTAATATTTTCATTTATAGATATATCCTCGTGAGCAAATAGATTGCTATCCATTGGTTCTTTTTCATGAAAAATTGATCTTTTTACTATTAAATTACAAGTGGGTAAAAAATTTATTATTTTAGATTTAAATTGTTTGTTTTTTACAAATTTAACATTTTGAGAAACAATCATGCTTTTTTTAATTGAAGATATAAATTTTTTTTCTTCAGAATCAGCATTAGGAGATAAATTAGGGCCACCGCAAGCGCCTACATTTTCGTTATTTTTAAAAACATTTTCAATATTATCTAGCCAAGGATGTTCTGGATAAGCGTCACTGTCTATAAAAACTATAAAATCAGATTTAGTAAATTTAAAACCCATATTTCTTTTTTCGGAAACATTAACTAATCCAGTAGATATAATTTCAGTATCGGTTGAAAATTTTTTGTCATTTTCCTTATGATCTATCATTAACAAAATTTTTATTTTTTGGTAAAACTTTCTAATTTTTTTTTCACAGTTAATTAGGTTGTCGTCAATTATTTTTGAAGGAATTATAATAGTAAATTTAGATTGATCCATTTTATTTAGTTAAACTATTTTTAAATTTAATAAAGATCAAAAGCTGATTTTATTAGCTGCGGCTGATATCTCCAATTGCCCAAAATATTATATGATAGCGCACATTCATAAGTACAATTGCATTTTGATTTAATAATAAAATCTTTAGTTTCTTTAGTTATGTTGTTTTTCCAAATCTTCATAAAATTCATATTGTTATCTCTAAGACTTCCAAGTTTTTTTTCTTCAAGGATTTCACAAGGATAAACCAATCCATTTGCTGTGATAATTCCAAATAGGCTTCCTGCATGGCATGGACTTATATATTTTGGTTTCATATACATTTTACTTACCATATCCCATGATATCTCATCTTTTTTGTTATGAACTCTTCCCTGGATTGATTTAAGATTATAATTATTTATTTTTTTTTCTTTACTCATTTTTTGAATTTCATTAGTTAGCCAATTATAGGCTTCGAAAATTTTTTCTTTTTTTTGTATCGGCGTTTTATACACGCCCTCATCTCTAACTATTGTACATTTCATAGAATCAATTTTACAATCTTGATGCAGGTATTTAAAAATATCTTTAATATTATTACAATTTTCGTGACTGACTGTTATACTTACAATCGGGTTTACATTTTGGAGTTCTAATTTTTTTAATCTGCGGTACGCATCTAAACAATTATCAAACAAATTATCAATTTTCCGTACTTTGTCATGATTTTTTGGAAAATCGTCTATTGAAATTTGAAAATTTAATTCAAGATTATTATCTAATGAATTAATAATTTTTGCGAAATTTTCGATTCTATCTGGTAAACTTGCATTCGTTGTTATGTACATAGATTGTATTGTAGTGTTCTTTAAGTAGATTTTAGCAATATCAACTATATCTTTTCTTGCAAAAGGTTCTCCCCCAGTTAAATTTACATTTAACAATGATTTTCCTAGGCTTTGAGTGAGTTTATTAATTTCATCTAAAGTTAATTCTCCTTTAAAAGCATCAGGATTATCAAAATCTATAAAACAAAAGGAGCATCTAGCATTACATCTATTCGTAATGAAATGAACTAAACTTATAGGTTCATTCTTTCTAAAATATATATTATTAATTACTCTTAATAAGTTGGCTTTTTTTGTTAGCATTTTCGATATAATTTATCACCATACATTACGATTAACATAAACTAAAGGATCAAAAATTATTTCTCTTTTAGTCTAGGGAATAATTCTACGAAATTGCAAGGTTTGTGGTTGATATCTAGTTGATATTTTAAAATTTTATCCCAAGCATCTATGACACCACCAGAAGAACCAGGCAAAGCAAATACATATTTTCCTTTAGCAAGTACAGCACATGCTCTTGATTGCATAGCAGAAGTTCCAACAGTTTTATAACTTAATTCTCTAAACAATTCTCCAAAGCCAGGTATTTCTTTATCAGCAATTTCTTTTATTGTTTCAGGAGTAATGTCACGACCAGTTAAACCTGTGCCGCCTGTTGTTATAATTACATCCAAATCTTTTTTTTTTATCCAAGTAGATAGTATTTTTTTAATTTTTTTTTTTTCATCCTTAACTATTTTTCTATCAACTAAAATATGTTTTTGTTCCGCAATTTTATTTACTAATATTGCACCCGATTTATCATTTTCGATAGTTCTAGTATCAGTTATTGTTAGAAGAGCTATTTTAACTTGCATACAGATATTATAGGATAAATATATATGACTTTACTAGCAATATTATTTTTATTTACAGCTGTACTTTATTCAAGTGTTGGTTTTGGAGGAGGCTCCACATATTTAGCTCTCCTTCTAATTTGGGGAGTTCCTTACTTTATTTTTCCAGTAATAGCATTATCTTGTAACATTATTGTCGTATCAGGAAATTGTTATAATTATATTAAAGCTGGAAATTTAAATTTTAAATTATTAGCTCCATATCTAATTGGATCAGTACCATTAGCTTATGTAGGTGGTTCATTACCTGTTGAAAAAGAAATATTTGAATTAATATTATTTTTAGTTTTAGTTATAGCAGGAATTTTACTGCTGTTTAATTTTAAATCCTATAACGATAAAGAAACAAGTTATAAAAAAATCCCATTTATATTCTCAATTCCAATTGGAGGAATTTTAGGATTTTTTTCAGGTGTGGTAGGTATTGGAGGAGGAATTTTTTTAAGTCCTATTTTATTACTAATAAAAGCAGGCAGGCCAAAGCATATAGTAACTACAGCATCGTTATTTATTTTGATTAATTCTATTTCTGGAATTGCTGGACAGTTAACTAAAAATGAAGTTTTAAATGAAATGATAAATTACTGGTATTTACTAGCGGTTGTATTTGCAGGTGGTCAAATTGGAAATTTACTAAATCTTAAGGTTTTTCCTTCAAGAGCATTAGTTTTTGTAACTAGTCTCTTAGTTATCTTTGTAGCAATCAGACTTGGATTCAAATTAATATGACCAAGCACTTTACTGCTGGTTGAAATTCTGGTTTAATGCAAATCAGGGGGGGAAGAGCGTGGATAAGATATCTGAAAGGCCTAGCAGTCATGACATCAAAAGAAATATAGATGTTAATGATCTTATAAAAAGAACAAAAGAAGCAAATAAAAAAGAGTACAAAAAAAACGTTATAATAGTTGCAGGCTCTTTATCAGTATTAGCAGTTACTGGAATAATTATAGCTAGCTAAACATTGTTTTAAATTTAGGCAGATCTCTGCTAATTTTCATATTTTATTATGAAAATAATAAGATTTTTCTTTTTAATATTTTGCTTATTACAAATTTTATATATTTTTCAATATAGAAGTGGCTTTCAGTACGAGGTAATAAAAAATCCCTTTAGCAAAGATTCAGGCATTTATTATGCTGTTTCTTCAGAAATAATTGAGTCCAGAGAGATACTAGAAAAAACCCAATTAAAGAACTTTAATTTAAGCAAAAAGGTAAAAGAAAATACTTATTTATACCAAAGAATTATCGAATTTAATTATCCAATAAGACTTCTAGAGTCATCAGAATATATTTTTTATTTAAACGACGAAATTATACCAGATTATTGTGAAGTTTTGGAAATAAGAGAAAGTTTAAAAATTACGAAGTGCTAATATGATAAGAGAAAATTTCCATGAAAAAATAGCTTTGATGTTAGGCGTACTAATTTTAACAAATTATTTATTTTTAAGTTTAAATTTTTCAGAAATGATCATTAAAATAAATTTTATAATATTTATTTTCATATTAATCACGTTTTATTTCAAAAATTTTTTTGAAAATATTTATTTAAAAATATTTTTTTTAATTATTATTTTTATTTCTTTAGGCACGCCAACTTTTGAATGGGATCCAAGAAGCTTATGGCTTTTTCATGCAAAAAGAATATTTTATGATAACTCAATTTTTTCAGTGGCTGACAATTATGCTAAATTTAGCCAAAATGATTTACCCACTTTAATTCCGGCATTTTCTTCATCTCTAGCAACCGTAGTGGGATATTGGAACGAAGTTTTTCCTAAAATTTCATTTTCATTAGCTTTTTTGCCACCACTTATTTTATTTTATGCATATTTAAAAAAAACAACATACATAGCTTATTTGTCTATTGTTCTTTTTACTATTGGAAAATATTTATTTAATGGTTGGGCGGATGGATTATTAGCTGTTTATTTTGGATCAAGTTTATTTATTATGTATATTTTTGTTATTAAAGAAAAAAATATAATAAGTGACAACATACTTTCATATTTTATAGCAATAACTTTTTTTACAATACTAACATTAATCAAAAATGAAGGTTCCGCTTTATTGTTAGTGTTATTTACAACATCAATTTTAACAAAGATATATTATAAAGAATTTAAAAAAAATATTTTTAAATTTCTTATATTAAGCCTATCACTTATACCAATATTTTTTTGGAAATATTTTTGCTATTCAAATGGCATTTCATACAATCATTTTGTAAACGAAAATACTTTATTTAACTTATTAACAAGGTATGATGATATAAAAAATTATCTGCAAATTTCATATTTTATATTTTTAAATGAGAAGGTTATTATCTGCTTCGTATTCTTTTTATTATCATTCTTGATGAATTATAATAAGAAACTTTTTGAATTTATTTTATTTTCTGTTTTGCTTTATATTATAATTCTATTCTTTGTTTATCTTTCAACACCTTATGATTTTTACTGGCAATTAAATTCAACAGCAGCGAGAGTAGTTAAATCAATAAGTTTTTCATTTGCTTTTATTGGATTGTATAATTTAAATGATAAAAAAATATTTTCTTAACTTTTAAATCTACCTAAAAAAATTTGATAAAGAACAAAAATAAAATGATGGGCTCTAATCTTTTTTCCTTCAGAGTAATTTCTTCCATTATAACTTATTGGAACTTCGTAAAATTTATTTCCTTTTTTTATAACATTGCATAAAATTTCCGCATGTTGTTCAAATCCCGTTGTAGTTAATTTATTTGGATCAATTAATTCTCTTTTAAAAGCAAAGTAGCATGAATATATATCGGTAAATGTAGTGTTGTACAAAATATTAAATATTAAAGTTAATATTTTATTTCCTAATTTATTTAAAAAATTATGAGACCTTGTATAGTTTGAATATATAAACCTCGATCCTATAACTCCATCTGCATCAAATTCTTTAAAAATTTTATCAAATTTTTTAAAATCATTTGGATCGTATTCAAAATCAGCATCTTGAAAAATGACATGAGTACCTGAAGCATTAAGCAATCCTTTTTTTACAGAAAATCCTTTTCCTTTATTAACTTCGTTTACTAGAAGTTTATTATAGAGATTTCTGTTATCCTCAAGCAGTTTTCTCGTTTGATCTGTTGAACCGTCATCAATCACTATTATTTCGTATTTAGAAAGATTTGAGGAATTATTTTTTATTTTTTCTAAAATGCCAATAATCGTTTTTTCTTCATTGTATACAGGAATTATAATGCTTAAAATCATTTAAATATTTCAATACTCATTTTAATTAATAATTTAAGTAGTTTTACAAAAAATTATGATTTATTTATATAAAAAAGATGAAAAATAAAGTTTTGATAATTTTTAAGTATCCACGCGGTCATTGGAATATACCAATAATTGAACAATTTTCAAATTTCTACGAAACAGAACATTTATATATTAGTGATTTTGAAAATAAAAATTTTATAGATACTATTAATGAAATTAATGAGCTAATTAAAACTAAAAATATTGAAACCACAGTTTTTGATGTTGATTATTTTAAATTTATAAATTTCTTTTTTATTGAGAAAATAATAAGTAAAAAAAAATATTAATCACAGGTGATGATTTTGAATTACATGAAATGAATGCTATCACCGGTAGTGCTTGTGACGTAATTTTAAGCGCATGTCCTCTTTCAGTGCTTAAATATAGAGAAAAAGGTTATGAAGCTCATTTTATTCACTTTGAAAATAGTAAAATAAATAAAAATATTAATGTAAAAAAAGATATAGATGTACTTTTTTTTGGAGCTTTAACTTCTGATAGAAAAGAATTTTTAAATTACATTGAAAAACAAGGTGTAAATTTAAAAAACGTAGGACATGAGGAGGCAGCCGAAGGAATAACGGAAGAAGAATTGTTAAAATTAGTATCTAGATCTAAAATTGTTTTAAATCTTTCTAAGTCAAGAACTCAAGCTGTTAAAAGCTTTTCTTCAGAAAATATATATAACTTCTATTATCAGTTTAAAGGAAGAATAATTTTATCTGGTCTAGCAGGAACTGCTTGTATTTCTGAATATTCTCCAGGTCAAGAATTGCTTTTTCAACAAGATGAAATGATAAATTTTTTTACTAAACAAGAGTGTGCTTCAATATTAAAAAAATATTTAGCAGATGAACAATTATTAAATAAATATACAGAAAAATTTGTTTCAAAAATAGAGCTTCTATGTAAAGAAAAAAATAATTTTAAAAGTATATTTAATTTAATTGAAAAACCAGAGCATAAAAAAGTAAAATTGGTAAGATTCCCTTATTGGTACTTAAGAATAGCAGCTAAACAAATTATTATTAGAAATATTAAACTGACAAATGTAATTAAATCATTTATTCAATTAAAGACTATTTTTTATATTATTAAAAAGACTAATCCATTAATTAAATTAATAATCTTAGCTGAATCTTTAATTAATATTATGTGGTATTCAATTATATTAAGTTTGAAATTTAAAAAATGATTTTTCTTTTATTATGCTAAATAAAAAAAATTCATCCGTAGACGTATGTTTTGTTGTTCCAAGCAGTGCAAAAAAAGCATATCAAAATTTAGCAAATGTATACTCAGCGATAGAACCACCAACTTGGGCTCTTCTTTTAGCTAAAAGCTTAAAGAAAAAAAATTATGAATCTGTTATTTTAGATTTTGATGCCGATCCAAAAGAAAAAGGCGAAGCAATTAAAGAAATAGCAAACACAAACCCTAAGCTCGTCATTTTTGTATTATATGGACAAAATCCAAATTCTGGAACAACAATGATGATTGGTGCATGTGAACTAGCAGAACACTTAAAAAAAAAATTATTCTAACTTAAAAATAGGATTCATTGGATCTCATGCTTCAGCATTACCACATGAAATAATTGAATTGAACTTTATTGATTTTGTTTTTATTAACGAAGGAGTGATAGCTTTATTGTCTCTTTTAGAAACTAATCTTAAAGATAATTTACAAAAAATACCTGGAATTTTTTTTAAGGATTCAGAAGGTTTGCCAAAACAAGGGAAAGCTGGTCAAATTATAATTAATGAAAAAATGGATCATGTAATGCCAGGATATGCCTGGGAATTGTTACCTAAAAAAAATTATGTATTAGATAAGTATAGATCTCATTTTTGGCATTCAAATTTCCTGCACGAAAATAGAACACCTTTTGCAGCTATATATACCTCACTAGGATGTCAGTTCGCCTGTAATTTTTGTATGATAAATATAGTTAATAGAACTTCGTTTGAAACAAGCACAACATCAGCACAATCTAAAGGCATGAGGTTTTGGAGTCCAGATTTTATATTAAAAGAATTTGAAACTTTATATGATTTTGGAGTTAGAACTTTAAGAATTTCTGACGAAATGTTTTTTTTGAATAAAAAATATTATATTCCAATTTTACAGGGATTAATTAATAGAGGATTAAAATTTAATTTATGGGCATATGCCAGAGTAGATACTGTTAGAGAAGATCAACTTGAATTATTTAAAAAAGCAGGGGTAAATTGGTTAGCCCTAGGAATAGAATCTGGAAATCAAAAAGTAAGAGTGGAAATAGATAAAGGTAGATTTCAACAAGTAAACATTAGAGATGTAGTAAAAAAAATTAAAAATGCAGATATTAATGTTTTAGGGAATTATATATTTGGATTTCCTGAAGATAATTTAAAAACTTTAAACGAAACTTTGGACTTAGCAATTGAACTTAATTGCGAACATTCCAATTTCTATCCTGCGCAGGCATTGCCCGGAAGTCCTTTATATCTTTATGCAAAACAACAGGGTTGGGATATACCAAAAAAATATGAGGAATTTGCATTTCTTTCATATGAATGTAAGCCCTTAAGAACAAAACATTTATCTGCATCTGAAGTTTTAAAGTTTAGAGATGAAGGTTGGCACAAATATTTTGCTAATGAAAATTTTCTTAAACTAGTAAATAATAAATTTGGTGAAAAAGCATACAATAATGTTAAAGAATTAAGTAGAATTAAATTAAAAAGAAAAATTTTAGGAGATTGATTTTTTATGGAACTTCAAGCAAAAAAAAAATCTTTTTGGGGCACATTTAAAAATGCATATTTAAAATCTAGAAATTTAAAAAGATTTTGGAAAAATTTAGATAAAAAAAATCTATCTAATGAGTTAATTAATACATTTGACATATATTTAAATTCTGAAAGTTATAATTGGTCAGCAAAAATATGGCGTCATACCATAATGAATCATTTAAAACTTATGTCTAAATTTGAACAAAAAAATTATGAAAATTTAATAATGCAAGAATATTTTACTTTTACTTATTTCGATGAAAAGTTAATTAAAGATGCATGTGCAGAAATAGAAAATAAAACTATTAAATTAAATGTAAATTTATTTAAAAAACAAAATAATTTTACTTTAATGCAGTCAGTTAACCACAACCTCATATTATTAATGTTATATGAAAATATTAAAAATAGAAATATATTTAAATATTTAAACAAAATAAGATCTCCTAGTGATCATAAACCTTCATTGATAATTGATGGAAATGAAATTACTCAAGATAATATCAACTCATTATTCGAATATGAACAAATAGAAATGTTGTTAGGAAAAATTGAAAAAAAAAATAATATATTTTTAGAAGTTGGTTCAGGATCGGGGAGAACAGCTAAGAGCATCCTATCAATAAAGAATGATGTAAAGTATGTTATAGCCGATATACCTCCAGCCATTAATATTTGTTTGAATAACTTAAAATCCTTTTTTAAAAATAAAAAAATTTCTACTGCATTCGAAATTAATGATCCAAATGAATTAGATTCAGCTTTGAAGAAAAATGATGTATTGTTTATTTTTCCACATCAAATAAAGCTATTTCCCAAAAAAAAATTTGATGTTGCGATAGCCATTGATTGCTTACACGAAATGGAAAAAAAAATTATAAAGAAATATATGACTATGTTCGAAGAAACTTCAAAATTATTATATTTTAAGGTATTTGAAAATTCAGGCCTCGCTTACTCTTTTTATGAAAATCATTCTGTACACAACAATGAAGATTATTCTATAAATGAAAAATGGACTGAGCATTTAAAAAAAAGGTGTTTATATCCTTCAAGTTTTTTTGAGTTAGGATATGAGCTTAATATTTAATTATATTGGAAAAAGCTATGATTAGTGGTGTGATTATTAAAGTATTAAAACAAATTGAGGATGATCGTGGAAAAGTAATGCATATGGTAAAAAATGAAATAAAAAACCCAATTAAATTTGGTGAAATTTATTTCTCTACAGTTAATCAAGGTAAAATCAAAGGTTGGAATTACCATAAAAAGATGACTTTAAACTATGCTGTAATATCAGGAAAAATTAAACTTGTTTTATATGATGGTAGATCAAAGAGTAAGACGAGCGGAAGCATTCAAGAAATTATCTTATCAAATGAAAATTATAGTTTGGTTACTATACCTCCACAAATATGGATTAGTTTTAAGTGTATAGGAGAAAAAAGCGCAGTCATTGCAAATTTTACAGATTTACCACATGATGATAATGAAATTGAAAGAAAATCTTTTACTGATAAAACTATACCTTACGATTGGAATTAAAAATAAAATTAAAAAATGTTAACAACAGATATTTTACCTGAGATTGAAAAAAAAATTGTAATTTCAGATAAGCCATTTCCAAACGCTACGACAACTAATTTTTTACCATTAGAATTTGCAAAAGAAGCAGAAAAAGAATTTTTCGAAGTTAAGCAGTCAGTAGGAGCTGGAAGTGAACAATTTCAAAAAACTAAAAAAGTTTTATATGATTATTCAAAGATGCCGCCCACAATAAAAAAAATTATTGATCTGCTTTATTCTGATAAATTTTTGAGAATTTTAGAAAGAAAATTCAATTTAAAAAATTTAGTCCCAGATTGGAAATTGTTCGGCGGCGGTTTACATGAGTCTTTCAGAGGAGGTTTTTTAAAAGTGCATTCTGATTTTATTTATATGAGAAAATCTAATTTAAAAAGAAGATTAAACTTGTTGCTGTATCTAAATTCTGATTGGGATGAAAAGTGGGGAGGCTCAATAGAATTTTGGGATAAAAAAATGAAATCAGCTGAAATATCATTTCCACCTAAATTAAACAATGTTGCAATATTTAGAACTGATTTAAATTCAAATCATGGATTTCCAGATCCAATTGAGTGCCCTGAGGGAGTAAGCAGAAAGTCGCTTGCTTTGTACTATTATACCTCAGAAAAGAAATTTTTTCCCATTTGGATAAAGAGAAGAAAATATTTTCATGCCGTTTGGAAAAAAAGACCCAATGTTAATGAGCCAAAATTTGGTGACAATGACCCTTTTTTTAAAAGATTAAAACATAAATTTTTTTACAGATTTTTTTGATATAATAAACATTAGCTAAGGAATATAACATGAAAAATGATTCTCAATTAAATTTAATTCATAAATTGATAATTAATATATTGAATATAAATAATAAATTAAAAAAAAGAATAAAAAGACTTATTGATAAAAAGAAAATCGGCAGCTTTGAGTTTAGAATGAATATCAATGCCCTTGAACGAATGTACTACGCTTATATTTGTTATAACTCAGCTAAATTGGCAAAACAATTAGGAAAGAAAAAAATAAGTGTAATTGAGTATGGAGTTGCAAGTGGAAGAGGCCTGTTAATTTTAGAAGAATATGCTGATGAAATTGAAAAATTACTTGGAGTACAATTAGAAGTTTACGGATTTGATATGGGATCTGGATTGCCTAAGCCAAAAGATTATAGGGATTTACCACATCATTGGAAAGAAGGTTTTTTTGTGATGGATGAAGATAAACTTAGATCTAAACTAAAGAAAGCAAAACTTATTATTGGCGATATAGAAACCACATCTAAAAATTTTTTTTCTGAATATAAACCAAGTCCGATTGGAGCAATTGTACATGACCTAGATTTTTATTCTTCAACCAAATCAGCAATGTCAATGTTAAAGACTGATGAGAAAAACTTTTTACCAAGAGTGCATTGTTTTTTTGACGATACCATAGGAGATGAAACTGTCATGTTTAGTGATTTTACAGGAGAAAGATTGGCGATTAATGAATTTAATAAAGAGAATGAAAATATTAAATTTTCGAAACCTTACCATCTTTTAACACCTGGTAACGAAATTTGGCACCATCAAATATGGATTTGTCATTTTTTCAAACATAAAGAATACAATGCATTCGTAAGCGAACCCGATCAACAGCTTTAAAAAAAAATAATTATAACGTAAACAAATTTATATGATTAAAAATTTATGAATATCAATTATAAATTAAAAAACAATATTATATCAATCTCTATATATTTATCTTTTTTTATAATAGGAGATATTTTATTCAGCAACTTTATATATAAAAAAGATTTTAATCATAATTGTTATCATTATAAGAAAAATTTTTTTCATCTTAAAAAAAATTGCCACGCAAAAGAAAAATGGGTTAGACAAGTGAAAAGTTATGACGTTTATACAGATTCTAATGGTTTTAGATTTTCGGGAAAAAAAAATGACGAATCTGGAAAAGAAAAAATTGCAGTTTTTTTTGGAGATTCATTCACATATGGCATGGGCTTAGAGTATAAAAAAACATTCGTTGGACTTATAGAAAATAAAAAAAAAGAATATAAATTATTAAATTTAGGTGTTCCAGGCTATAGTCCGTCAGTGTTTAATTATCAATTGAAAAAATTATTAAAAAATAAATTGATACCAGATAAAATATTCTTTGTACTTGATATATCTGATGTGTCCGAAGAAGCTTCTCAATGGGGCATTGATAAAAAAATTGATCATCCAATACAGATAACTATGGCAGAGGATGAAAATTTAAAAAATAAAGATGAAAATAAATTTAAAGAAAATTTTAAAGGCTCACGTTTAATAGCCAGAAGTATAAATAATTTTTTTAGAAATATAAGATTTAATATTTCTAATTTAGAGGAAAAGAAAAAAATACCAGGATATTCTGGATGGGGTAATTTTTTATATATGGACTTAGAGGATACAGATCAAAATCTCTGGAAACCTTTAGGCTTTAACAAAGCTATAGCTAAAATAGAGAAAAATACTAAAGAAATTTCTTTAATAGCTAATTCAATAAATGCTGAATTATATTTAGTTATCTATCCTTGGCCAGATACATTGCATTATGGACAAAAAAAATTTAATTGGGAAAAATTTTCTGAAGAATTGTGCGAAAATGTTAATTGTACAAAATTGATTAATCTTTTCCCAGATTTTATAGATGTAAAAGAAAATTTTGATGATTGGTTAACCAGATTATATATTGGTGGTGATTTGCACATTAGTGAATATGGACAAAAAGTCGTTGCAGAAAGGCTATTGAAAGAATCATTTTAATAAAATAATTTTCTTTTAATTAATTAGTTTTAATGAAAAAAAACAATCATCTATACAGTTTGGATCTTTTAAGAGGTTTTAGCGGATACGGTGTAGCTTTCTGTCATTTATTTGCTTTTGTATACAAAGATGTACACCTTGAATATTTTTCTTTGTTGTTTGTTGAATTTTTTTTGTACTTAGTGGTTTCGTTTTATATCCACAATTAATCCAAGTTTTAGAAAATAAAAAGAATTTATTAATATTTTATCAAAGAAGGTGGATGAGAACTTTACCTCTTTATTTTATTATTGTTTTTTTCACTTCAGCTATTTTTGGTGAAGTCTTTAGCAAAGACTTTTTTAAATATTTATTGTTTATACAAAAAATGGTACCTAATTTTTTGAATACTGATTACTATCCAGTCGCTTGGTCACTTTCTATTGAAGAATTTTTCTATTTAATTTTTCCCCTTATTATAATTTTTTTCGGTAAGAAAAATTTTATAAAAAAAATAATAATACTTTTTTTGTTTATTATGATAATAAAATTATTTTTTGCAGATAATGTTAATTCAAATTTTTTTAGGACAGGAACACTTTTTAGATTTGATGCTATTCTCCTAGGCTTTATTTTAAGATTTGCGGAAGATAAGCTTTTTAGATTTAAATATTTGTCCTTAGTTTTTTTGACAATTTTAATTATTGTTTATTATTCTGTCGAAAACTTTATTTTATTAAATGAAGAAGAATATTTAGTAAAAATATTCTTTATTATATTTTTGCAGATTTTAAGTTTATTAACATTAAATTCATTTTTAATATTTGAACGTTTTATGAAGTTTAAATTATTAAAAAGTTTTTCAATTTTAGTTTCTAAACAAACTTATTCTGTCTATTTAATTCATATTATTTACATATATATATTAACTAATTTTCAATTTAGTGTTTTATATACTGTTTTGATTTATTTAATTTTATTATTCCTTTCTTCTAGTTTAATTTTTTATTCAATTGAAAAACCATTGTTGAAAATGAGGCCAAAATTAAAGTAAAATAGTTCAGATGAGATTATTAATAATATTTATAAGATTTTTACTTAAAAATAAAAAAAGATGGATAACACCAGCTATTGTGATTTTTATACTTTTTATGCTTATAAACTACTTCTTATCAAAACAAGGCATAGTTCCTCTCGGATATAATATATTTTAGTTTAAATATAATAATACTTCTCGTTTTAGCTAAAACATTGATTGCAGAAATTTTTGAAAGTATTATAAGTCAAAAGAAATTAAAAGGCGGGGTAGCTCAGTTGGTTAGAGCACAGGACTCATAAGCCTGGGGTCGGCGGTTCGACTCCGCCCCCCGCTACCAAATTAAATTTTTTCAAGACTTTTTTTAAGATGTTTTGTTATTTTGTAAACATCAGAAATTTTCATTTTTGGATATAAAGGTAAAGAAAAAATGCCCTTAGCCAACTTTTCAGTAAAAGGTAAATTTTTTTTGAAGTTTTTATAAGCTTTCATTTTATGTACAGGGAAAGGGTAATTGATATTTATATTAATATTTTTGGATTTAAGTTTATTTAATATCAAGTCTCTTTTAGGATGATACACAACATAAAGGTGGTAAACATGTTTACAATTAACATTCGTTTTAGGCAATATAAGAGAGGTATATCGCAATTCATTCTCATATATTTTTGCAATATCTCTTCTTTTTTTAATCCAAGATTTAACTTTGGGAAGTTTTGTATTTAAAATTGCAGATTGCACTTCTGAAATTCGCGAATTAGTTCCATGTTCATTTGCGTAATATTTATTAAAGAAATTATTTTTTTTATCAAATAATTCAATTCCATAAAATCTTATTCTTTTCATTTTTTTCATTAGTTCATAAGAGCTTGTAGATATAAAACCACCATCACCATAAGCACCTAATATTTTGGTTGGATAAAAGGAAAAACAACCAACATCTCCAAAATTTCCTACATATTTTTTTTTAAATTCAGCACCTTGAGCTTGAGCACAATCTTCAATGATTTTTAAATTGTATTTTTTTGATATTTTAATAATTTTTTCCATATTGCAGGCTTGTCCGTATAAATGAACAGGTATGATAGCTTTAGTTCTTCTAGTGATACACTTTTCAATTTTGTTAGTATTTATAAGATAGTCATTTCCAATATCTACAAATTTTATTTTTGCCCCAGTACTTTTAATAGCTGATACAGTTGGAATAGCAGTATTCGATACCGTTATAACCTCATCATTTCTTCCAATTCCTAAAGCTAACAAAGATATATAAATAGCGTCAGTGCCACTACCAACAGCAAGACCATATTTAAATTTATTATTTTTTATAAAATTTTTTTCAAACTTTTTAATTTCATTACCAAAAAATACTTTTCCTGATCGTAAGGCCTTATCAATTGATTTAAGTATTTTTTTTCTTAAATCTTTATATTCTTCTGTATATGACCACGATTTTATCATTTAATAATTTTGTTAAGTTTAGAAACATTCATTGACGGATTAGTTGGATATTTAGGACCCAAAAATCTTTTTGCATAACTCTTTTTGATTTTTGGATTAAATTTTTTCACAAACTGATAAACAGTTTGTGATTTACCACCTAAATTAATAATACCTCTTTTATTAATTAATTGAAAAAGTATTTTAACTACTTCATCATGAAAAATAAAATTTGTTTTAAAATCACAAAAAGCTTTTTTATGTATAAATGGTTTTTCAGTCATACAGACTCTTAAAATAAGCGAATTGTTATACATTTGAACTGAGCTTTCTCCGCCTAGTTTTGACCACGAATAATTATTTTTTGGTAAAACCGCATCTTGTTCTTTGTAATTTCCATCTGTCCCTGGATAAACGTAGCTAGTGGAGAAATAAATTAGTTTAATTCCTAATTTTGAGCAAATTTTTGTAATATTAGCAGTTCCTATAATATTTAAATCAATACTTTTTGATATTTGTTTTTCATGTATTCTCATAGGACGAGATAATCCGGCCATATGTATTAAGTATTTAGGTTTTTGATTTTTTAAATATTTATATATATTTTGTAATTTTAATATATTTAATTTTTTTTTATTTGGAAAAAGTAATTTATATTTATTTTTTACTTTTTTTAATTCAGTCCCAAAGCGTCCAGTTCCGCCGGTTATGACAATTTTTCTTTTATATAGTAACATGAGAGACCCACTTTCCACCTTTTTGCATAAAATTTTTTTCTTTTTCAAAAATTTCTTCTCTATGGTTCCAAGCAAAAAGATAAGCAATATCCGGTAAATTTTTATGAAAATAAGATACAGGAACTATTGGTATATGCACACCTGGTGAAAATTTACCTATTTTTTCCTTAGTAGTATCGCAAATAAAACTAATAATATTTTTATCTATATTGCAATAATTTAATATTGTAGTACTTTTTGATGTGGCAGCGTAACCACAAATCTTTTTGCCTTCTTTTTTGAATTTTTTTAATTTATTAACTATTTTTTCTTTAGATAAATCGCAGTTATTTTTAAATTGTAAACAAGATTTTATGTTATCCAAATTTCTTTCTTTTTCATTTAGTATACCATCATACACTCTTTTATTTATATTATGAGAATTCATTCTTGACACAACATATCTCATTGATCCCCCGTGAGTGGTTTGAGGCAAAACATCAATTAATTCAAAGTTAAATAAATTAAAAATTTTTTTTACAGAATTTATTGAAAACATAAATATATGCTCATCATAAATTTGGTCATATGAGGTTTTTTCAAACATAGAGCCCATATAAGGTTCTTCAAATATAAACAAACCTTTTTTGGAAAGTAATTCGTCTAAAGTTAATATTAAATTTTTTAAATCAGGGATATGACAAATTACATTTGAAGCGCAGATTACGTCAGTATTATTTTTAAAGTTTTTTAAATTTTCAATATTTTTTTTATTAAAAAAACTATTTATAGTTTTAATATTGTTTTTTTTAGCTTTTAGAGCAACATTTTTAGATGGTTCGAAACCAACATAATCGATTTCAGAATTCTTAAAGTTATCCAAAAAAGTACCATCGTTTGATCCTATTTCTATTAATTTTGAATTAGACTTTAGAAAATTAGATTTAATCCAACCAGAAAATTTTTTAAAATGATGCTTCATATGTTCTGAACTTCCAGTAAAAAATGGATATTTATCATTAAACATTTTTTCAGGTCTAGGATGATCATTAAGCTGAAACAAAGAAAGATCTTCAGAAAAACCAATTTCCATATTATAAAAATATTCTTTATCAAATTCATTTTTATCCAAAAAACCGTTTGCTAAGGGCATTTTACCAAAAGACATAAATGGTTTTAAATCTTTGTTGGTCAATTTACATTTCATAATTTATTTTACCAAAAATTTTTAAAGTAGATTTAATATCATTGTTTATTTTAGAATTAAGAGGAAAAGCGCTTTCTGTAAATTTTTTACTAGAAACTTTATAGGAATATTGATTAACGAGTTTTGATTTTTCATATTTGATTTTTATTTTGTTTTTGTGCTTTTTAAAACAACTAATAACTTTTTTTAGAGTGAGATGCTCTGATAAAATATTAAAAATATTATTATTAAAAAAATTTTTTTCAATTGTAAATTTAATTACTTTAAAAGCGTCCCGCAAAGATAAGTATGGTCTTGGTTTATTCATCATACTTGACCATATTGGCAAGGGATTGCCTAGCATAGCATAAAAACAAAATTTATTTATAGCAGTGTGAAATCTCATTCCTCTTGATACTCCACTGATTGTTCCAAATCTATAAGAAACAAATTTAACATTATTTTTATTTTTTTTTAAAATATTTTCCTCTTTAAGTTTAATTTCTGCATATGGAGACTTAGGTTTAAGATTTTTACAACTTTCATCAACCAAACCTCTTTGTTCGCCGTAAACACTTGTACTTGAAATATGTATTAATTTTGAGGAATTTTTTTTGCAATATTTTATAACATTTTTAAATATGCCAAGATTATTTTTAAAGATTTTTTTTTTAATTTTTAAACTACCTTCCGCATCGGTAAATGAAGCCAGATTAATAACCACATCGACTTTGTGAAAGCTAGACAATGAATTATTTAAAGCCAAATCTTTTTGAAAAAAGAATATTTTTTTTTTGGATTTTGGCAAGTTAAATAAACTACTGAATCTATTAGTTGACAAACTATCAATTACATAAATTTTATTTACTTTTTTAATTTTATTAATATTTTCGAGCAAATAAGACCCTATATGACCCAAACCACCAGTAATTAAAATTTTCATTTTATCCTTATATATTTTTTATATTTATCGTAGTTTTTTATATAATCTTTAGCATCATAATGCTTGTCGCAAGCAATCATTAAAATAGAATTACTACTAATAAACTTTATACGACACCAGTATTTAGGCGGGACTAAAACTGAAATTTTAGAAGATTCTTTTAATAAAATTTTTTTAAATATTTTGTCAGTTTTAATCTCTAAAATTACTTTGCCTGATAACAATATAAAAAGTTGTGAACATTTTTTATGAGCATGATCTCCTCTAATCATATTTTTTTTAGCTTGCAAAAAAAATATTCTTTTTACTTTTATTGGAAAACTTTTTTTAAAACTAATTGGTGTTAGTTTACCCGTTTTATTTATGTAAGATTTTATTTTAAAATTTTTAATTTTTTTCATTTGTTAATATCATAAAAAATCACTGGCCACAGCAAGGGTTTAGTATATTTAGCAAACCAATAAGACAAATATCTTTCTGCTAAGAAAGCGTATATTCTTGTTTTACCATAACCATCTAAATTGAAACCAAATATTTTTTCACATCTTTCCAGCCACGGAAAAATTGAACTATAGTAATCATTGATAATTTTTTTTGATTTGCATACAAACATATTTCCTCTACTAAATGACACGTTTTGTCTTGTATAAGTTCTGAAATCATTTCTATCTTTGTCATCCAGCAAGTCGATAGCTTTATCTAAATTTCCATTTCCATGCCACATATCAAAATGAAATCTTATATTTCTTTTTGATTTAAATAAAGCTTGTGGATTTCTAAACAAAGACCATAGGCCATGTTTAAGTAATTTTGAAAATTGTAAATTATTTATATACATATGTTCGCCTATCACAGCATCAAAATTATTCCATTCATTAGGTATTTTTTTTAGAACATAATTTTCAAAATTAATATCATCATTTAAAATAACATTCGGTATATTTTCTTTATTAAATTTAAAGTTTTTGCTTCCTTGTAAATTTGGTTTATTACTCCAAAAATCTCTGTGAGCGCAAAATCCAATCCATTTATCCTCGTTTATTTTTGGTAGAATGTTTTTCCAGAACCAGTAATGAAAAGAATATTCACCATAATATTTGTTTTTAAAAGAAATATTATCAAGAGTGTTATCTCTTATCCATTCGCTAGAAAATTTCCCATTTCCAAGGCCAACAGGCTCATAACCTAACTTTTTGACTAGCGAAAGATTCTTTTCATTAAGACATAAGCAATAAATAGTTGCATCATTCATATTTGTTTATCGTTAAAGACTTTTAAATTTTCTAAAAGTAATATTTTTTTTATCTTTTTTCGAAATTATCGGTTTTTTTGTAGGCCATTTAATATTTAAATCGACATCATTCCATAAAATCCCAACTTCATTTTTTTTCGACCTGTAATTTGAAATTCCATATAAAACGATGTTTTCACCACCTAAACCACAAAAACCGTGAGCAAAACCCGCCGGGATAAATAAAGACTTAGAATTTTTTTCTGATAAAATATTACATGTATGTTTTCCATATTTTTTAGATTTTTTTCTTAAATCTACAGCTACATCAAAAATTTTTCCTTTAATTACAGAGACAAATAAATCTTGATAAATTTTTCTTTGAATGTGTAAACCTCTCACCACATTTTTTTTAGATTTAGAAATACACCAAAATATAAATTTTTTCTTTTTAAATAAACTATGCTTATATACTTCTTTAAAATATCCCCTATTATCATAATGATTTATTTGTTTAATAATTTTTAATCCTTTAAAGGGTGTATTTAATATTTTCATTTAATAAGATTTAATAAATAATTAGAATATTCACATTTTCCATAAAATTTTATAGCAATTCGAATATGTTTTTTGCTAATCCATTTATTGTTTAGTGCAATTTCTTCCAAACAAGCAATTTTTAGTCCCTGTCTATTTTCCAATGCAGAAACAAAAGATGACGCATCATAAAGATCTTTAATTGATCCAGTGTCCAACCACGCTCCACCACGACCAATAAATTCTGCGTATAGCTTATTTTTTCTATTATATTTTTTTAATAGATCTACAATTTCAAATTCATTTCTTTTAGAAGGTTTTAAATTTTGAGAATATTCAACTACTTTGTTATCAAAAAAATATAATCCTGTAATAACAAGGTCAGAAAAATGTTTTTTTGGTTTTTCAGCTAAACTTATTATTTTGTTTTTTTTGTTTATTTTAGCCACACCATATTGTGATGGATTTCTCATAGAGTGCAAAAAGACTTTAGCTCCAGATTTAAGTTTAATACAATTTTTAAGTTTATCTGTTAGACTTTGTCCGTAGAAAAAATTGTCACCAAGTATGAGAGCAATATTATCTTTTCCAATAAATTTTTTTCCTATAATGAAAGCTTCAGGAAGTCCACGTGGCTTGTTTTGTGTGGCATAAGTTATTTTAATGCCTAAATTTATTCCTTCAGGGATTATCTTTTTAAATTGTTGTATTTGATTTTTGTTAACTATAATTAAAATATCTTTTATTCCAGCTAACATTAAAATAGACAAAGGATAAAATATTAAAGGCTTATCATATATAGGTAAGAGTTGCTTGTTTACTGCTTTTGTTAAAGGACTCATTCTAGTTCCATAACCACCAGCAAGTATAATTCCTTTTTTAATCATATATTAATTTAATCCCAACCTTTTATCATATAATTTTTTTGAAACACTGGTAAAAAATTCTAAATTATTTAAATACCATTCAAATGTCCTTTTTAAACCAGCGTCAAGTTTAATTTTAAATTCCCAGTTGAGAGTTTTTTTTATTTTTTTGTTATCCAAAGCATATCTAAAATCATGCCCAGGCCTATCTTTAACAAATTTAATTTTTACTTTATTACCTATAATAATTGATTCTTTTTTTAATATTTGAAGTAATTTTTTTGCAATATCAACATTTTTTATACTAGAACTAGTTCCTATGTTGAAATTTTCACCTATTTTTCCTTTAAGAAATATTTTTAAAAGAGCTTCGCAATGATCCTGAACATGTATCCATTCTCTACAATTATTTCCGCTTCCATAAATGGGAAGAGGTTTATTATTTATAATATTGTAAATTAATTTCGGAATTAGTTTTTCAGGAAATTGGCTAGGACCATAATTATTGCAGCAATGAGATATTATAGCAGGCAACTTATAAGTTCTTACATAAGATTTAATTAAATGGTCCGCGCTTGCTTTTGATGCTGAATATGGAGAACTTGGATTGTATGGATATTTTTCATTAGATTTGTTTCCTTTTTTTATATCACCATAAACCTCATCAGTCGAAATATGTATTAATTTAAATTTTTTATTATTTTTTTTTAAGTAAAAGGAGATAGCCTCCAATAAATTATAAACCCCCAGTATATTACTTTTGATAAAATTTTCAGGACTATCAATTGATCTGTCCACGTGCGATTCAGCTGCCAAGTTAAAAATTCCAATGGGTTTATATTTTTTTAATATTTTCAATATTTTGCTTTTATTGTTGATGTCACACTTAAAAAATTTGTATTTATTATTTCCTTTGATATCTTTTAAGTTGTAAGGATTAGCTGAATAACTTAATTTATCGATATTAATAACGAAATAATTTTTTTTAAGTAAAAGTTTAACTAAATTACTTCCAATAAATCCTGAACCACCAGTAACTATAACTTTTTTCATATTTGTTTTACAAAAAAGGTATGATTTAATAAATTAAATTATTAAATAATTCGAGTATAAAATTAATTATGTTTAAATAATGTCAATTAAAGATATAACAGTAATAGTAGCCTCATTTAAAAGCGAGGCAATAATTGAAAATTGCCTTAATTCCATTGATAAAAATTGTAATATAATAATTGTTGAAAATTCAAATAACAAAAATTTTAAAAAAGAAATTGAAGATAAATTCATTAACGTGAAGTGTCTATTGGCCGGATCCAATTTAGGTTATGGCAAAGCTAATAACTTAGGTTTAGCACAAGTAAAAACAAAATATGCTTTAATATTAAATCCAGATGCTGAACTTTATCCAAAAACTATAGAAAATTTTTTGAAAGCAGCAAATAAAAATCCAGATTTTGCAATTATTGGACCTTACATAAAAGAAAATAAAGAAAAAATTGATTCTAATCTAGAGGATGAAAAAAACCTTTATTTAACAAAAGTAAAAAGTGTTAAAGGTTATGCAATGTTTTTAAATTTATCACAATTTAGAGAAGTTGGTTTTTTTGATGAAAATATTTTTATTTATCTAGAAGAAATTGATTTATGCAAAAGATTATTAAAAAGAAATAAAAAAATTTATTCATGTTCAAATATACTTATTAATCACAAAGGAGGAAAATCACATGATATTTCATTTAATTATGAGATGGAACTTTCAAGGAATTGGCATTGGATGTGGTCAACTTTTTATTTTAATAAAAAATATAGAGGATTTTTTATATCTTTTTTAATTGTTTTACCTAAACTTATATCTTCTATGTTAAAAATTTTGTTTTATACAATTTTTTATAATAGAAAAAAAAAGGAAATTTATTATCATAGATATTCTGGTTTAATAAATGCTTTGAATGGAAAAGCTTCATGGTTTCGTCCTAAAGTATAAAATATGTCGGTTATCATTGATTTATAAAAATTAAAGAGTATACACATTCTCAAATGAGCAAATCATCTAAAAAAATATTAGTAACTGGAGCGGCCGGATTTTTGGGTTCACATCTTTCTGAGAAACTTATGAAGTTAGGACATGATGTTGTAGGAATTGATAATATGACAGGTGGATATAAAGATAATGTTCCTGAAAATATCAAATTCTATAAAATGGATTGTTGTAATTTAAATGAAATGAATAAAATAATGCAAAACGTTGATGTTGTTTATCATTGTGCGGCCACTGCACACGAAGGCTTATCAGTTTTTTCACCATACGAAATTACAAAAAATAATTATTTAGCATCTGTTTCGGTTTTTACAGCTGCTGTTCAAAACAAAGTAAAAAGGGTGATATTTTGTTCTTCAATGGCACGTTATGGAGATCAACAAACTCCCTTTAAAGAAGATATGGATCCCAAACCAGTTGACCCATATGCAATTGCGAAGGTTGCTTCAGAAAATGTTCTCAAGAATCTTTGTGATCTTAATAATATAGAATGGGTCATTGCAGTTCCTCATAACATAATTGGACCAAGACAAAAATATGATGATCCCTTTAGAAATGTTGTATCAATTATGCTTAACAGACTGTTGCAAAAACAAGCTCCAATAATTTATGGTGATGGAGAACAAAAAAGATGTTTTTCATACATTGATGACTGCATTACTTGTTTAATACCAATGCTTGATCAAAAAGATTTAAATAAACAAATTATTAATATTGGTCCAGATGAGGAATTCGTTACAATTAATAAAGTTTCAGAGATTTGTTCAAATATTACTGGCAGTAATCTAAAACCAATTTATAAAAAAGATAGACCACGAGAAGTAAAACATGCAACATGTTCAGCAGACAAAGCTAGAAAGTTATTAAATTATAAAACAAAAACAGATTTATATAATGGGATAAAAGAAACTTATGAGTATATAAAAAAGAGAGGAACTAAACCTTTTAATTATTATATTAATTTAGAAATTAAAAACGAACTTACACCTGATAGTTGGCTTAAAAAAGAAATTTAATGACCTGGAAAATCTAGAAGGCTAATAGAATTATAACCTTTGTCTTTTAATTTTTTTATTCCATTTAAATCAAAGAGATTTATGACAAATAAAAATCCTGCAACCTTACCTCCAGATTTTTCTACTAATTTTGCTGCAGCTTCAGCTGTGCCTCCCGTAGCAATTAAATCATCAATTAACAAAACCGAGTCATTTTCAACAACGGAATCTTTATGTATTTCCATTGTTGCTTTTCCGTATTCTAACTCAAATTCAACAGAGTGTGTTTCGGCAGGCAATTTCCCTTTTTTTCTTAAAAGAATAAAAGGCTTTTTTAACAGATATGAGATTGCTGAGGCAAAAACAAAACCTCGTGATTCAATTGCAGCAATTTTGTTAAACTTAAATTTTTTGCTTTGATCAACTATTTCATCAATGCATTGTGAAAAAGCTTTCTCATTTTTAATAAGGGTTGTTATATCTCTAAATAATATACCTTTTTTGGGGTAATCAGGAATTGAACGTATGTATTTCTTTAAATCCATTTTTTACTTCAAAGTTAATAAAAAACATCATATTAATTATATTAATTTATGACA
>MDTE01122988.1_pt1 | contig 26725 bp, 24 predicted proteins | sample 811231 | NCBI WGS metagenome assembly MDTE01 (sample SAMN05326651, study PRJNA326480) | marine metagenome | isolation source: seawater | place: Indian Ocean: Red Sea | collected 2010
AATTTTGTTCTCTGGGACGATAATATACTGTTGTCATATATATATATATATATATATATATTTATAAAAAATATAAATATTATAAACAATACAATTATACTATGTTAAAGTTTAAAATTTAACTTATTTCTTTTTATATATATAACAATTTGAACAATAACAAATATCTCTACTTCTAAAAGGTTCGTCTATAGTGTCTTCGATCCAATTATGATTACATTTTTTCATAAGTATTTCATTAATTTGTTCCAATAAATTTTTTTGTTTTTCCAAAAACTCATTACCCATGTGTTCTATATTTTGTGAATATACTCTAAGTATTGTATAAAGTTCAACATCTTTATTAATAGATAATAATTTCATTTTTTTTACTTGATCAAATGTATTATATAAAGTGCTATATTCGTGTTCAACATTAAATTTTAATTGAATCAGATCATTCAAACTCGCACATGTATCTATTTTTTCCAAAGCATTTAACATTGTTAATAATTAATATTTAATAATTATTAATTTGATTTTAAAATTAAATTTTCAATTTTAAAATTTAATTTTAAAATTTAATTTCTATTTGTTAATAGTCTACCAGCTAGAAGGCCTAATATGCAACCTAGAAATATACCCACTGAATTTAACCAGATAGGTTGATTATCCTCATTATAATTAAAATAATTTTTTGCCATTTCTGCTATAAATGTTCCAGCTGTTGCACCAAATACATCACTATATGTATTTCCCAATGCTGCTTTAGTTAATGTTCCGCCTGGAAGATATTTATATAAAATATCTATACCAAGCCATAATCCAAAATTATCTATAAATCCAAATATTAATCCAAATATTAATCCAATTAATAAATTTTTGTAACTTGGTATTTCACCTTTATTTATATAATTTAATAGTGTAATTGGTTTCTTATTATTCTTTTTTAATGTATCTAATGTAACCATATAAGAAATATAAAGTAATGAAAAAAATATAACTAAATTTATTATTATGAATGTAATTAATTTTTTATCCATTATTATTAAATTATATTAAAAAATTAAATTAGTATTCATAATTTAATTGTCTGGTATTTAAAATTAAACTATTTGGAGTTTAATATTCTAATCATTGTTATTAGAGATACATTTTTTTCCAATTTTCATTACCTGATGCTTCTTTTTTTATTAATTTTTCTACTATTTCACTTGTTACTGTAAATGGAAATTCTACTTTAATAGATTTTTCATCTCTAAATAAAGAAGATTCTGGTTTCATTAAACGAAACAAATTTAATTTTGTGTATATAATTTCTAAACATCTTTTAAAATTACGAACACCATCCTCTTTTTCTGTATAATTATTTATAACAAATTCTAGTGTTTCATCTGGAAAAATTACATTTCCACTTTCAAAACTTACTTGTTTGTATATTGCTGGAATTAAATAATCTTTTGCAATAACTTTCTTTTCTTTAAGATTATATCCTTTAGTTGCAATTCTATACATTCGATCAAGTAAAATTGCATTTACTTTACTTTCATCATTATAACTGAAAATAAATAATGCTTTACTTAAATCAAAATCTATCTCAGAAAAATATTTATCATGAAAACAATTATTTTGTGTAGTATCTATTAAATGTGTAAGAATACCAATTATTTCTTCTCCCTTTGGAGTATCACTTATTTTATCTAATTCATCAAAATATATAATTGGATTAGAACATTTTGTTTGAATTAAAATGTCTACAATTTTACCCCACGTGCTTCCTTCATATGTATATCCATGACCCTCTAATGTACTACTATCTGTAGCACCACCTAATGCTAAAAGTGCAAATGGTCGATTTAATATTTTACTAATTCCTTCTTTAACAAGTGTTGTTTTACCTGTTCCCATTGGACCTTTAATTCCTATAGCAGTGCCTACTGCGGATGGATTAACAATCCATTGGCCTATTAACTGCATAATTTGCATTTTTGCATCACCTAATCCGTATACCGCTTTATCTAAAATATCTATAGATTTTTCCATATACATATTACATTTTTCTAATCCGTCATTATAGTTAAATGGAAGATTATTATATTTATTAAATGGAATACGCATAAATGTATCTACCCAATTTTTTAATTTAAAATATTCACTTACACTTGGATCCATATTTTCCATGATACTTATTTTTTTTAAAGCAGCAATTTTAAACATTTGTGGGATATCAGATTCTAAAAGAATAATTCTATAAGGTTTATCTATTGTAGATGATTGATTAATTTGTTTCAATTCATCAATTAATACCTTTTGACTATCTAAATCTATTTCATTCTTAAAATATTTCAAATCATTCATATTATCTTTTTCTGCTAGAAGGTCTTTGAATTCTTTTACATTATCAGCCAATGTCTTTTTTCTTTTTGCTAATTCTTTTTTTTTATTGAGTAATTCTTTTTTACTTATCTTAAATCGTTTTTTTGAAGCTTTTTTTATTTTTATATTTGCTATTTTAACTAAATCTTCTATTATTTTATTTGATTTGTTTTTTGTAATAAGTTTATCTACTAAATTATTTAAACTATGTGTATTTTCATTATGATTTGAGTCAAATACTTTTATTTTTTTATTTTTAGAATGATCATCTTCATCGTCTTCATCATCTTGATCATCTTGATCATCTTCATGATCTTCATGATCTTCATCATCTTCATCAGCTTCATCATTTTCATCATAATCTTCCTCTTCATCTTCCTCTTCATCTGAATATTCCTCTTCATCTGAATATTCCTCTTCATCAGAATATTCCTCTTCATCAGAATATTCTTGTTCTTGTTCATCAGAATCTTCTTTTTCTTTTTCCTTCTCTTCATAATTCATATCTTTATTAATATTCTTATAGTCATTATTTTTTTTTCTATTATTTTGTTGATAGATTATAATATTTGTATTAAAACATTTATCTGCAACATTACATTCTTTTGCTGTTTTATTTTTAATCATTTTTTTTTCATCTTTCATTCTATTAATTTTATTATTTATATATTCTGATGGAAATAAATGAGCAAGCAGGTGATTATATTTATACTTATCTAATTCACCACATCCATCGTCGTCATCTTCATTTGAATTATTGTCAGATAAATCACTGTCTTCTTTATAATATATACGGTGGCCGTGTGCTTTTAAACGAGTATTATGTTTATGATGTTTGGGTGAATTCGAATTATTACCTGAAGATCCCATACTTATATGTAAGATTATTTATATTTAAATTATTTAAATTATTTAAATTTATTATTTCAATTTTTTAAAATAAAAATTGAAGATAAAACAATCTAAATATTGTTTAGTTAATATAAGAAGGATGTCAATAACCGATGATAAATTCAAAAACAAATCTTCTAAAATTATTGGGATACAATTTAGTATATTATCACCAGATGAAATTAGAAAAGGATCGGTTGCTGAAATAACTAATCGCGATACCTATATAAATAATAAACCAGTTATTGGTGGTTTATTTGATCCAAGAATGGGTGTATTGGAGCCTGGATTAATATGTCCAACTGATGGACTAAATTATATGCAGACGCCTGGATATTTTGGTCATATTAATCTTGCTAGACCAGTATTTTATATACAATACTTAAATACTGTAATAAAAGTATTGCGATGCACATGTATTAAATGTAGTAAATTATTAATTGGTAAAGAAAAATATAAAGAATTACTAAATATATTGCCAGATGATCGATGGAATCATGTCTTTGCTCTAGCTAGTAAAATTAAACGATGTGGTGAAGATACTGACGATGGCTGTGGATGTAAACAACCTAATAAAATTAAAAAAGAAAATTTAGCAACATTAATCGCTGAATGGGATAATGTTGAAGGAGCAGGTGAAGATAGCAATAAACTCTCTATTAAGTTAACTCCAGAGAAAGTAATTAAAATATTTAGAAGAATGTCTGATGATGATATTAATTTTATGGGATTTAGTTCATTATGGTCACGTCCTGATTCAATGATTTGTCAGGTTTTAGCAGTGCCTCCACCTGCAGTGAGACCATCCGTTAAACATGATTCACAACAACGAAGTGAAGATGATGTAACACATATAATTGTTAATATTATTAAAGCAAATAAAACTTTACAGGAAAAAATAGAACAAAATGCTAATGCAACAGTAATAGATGATTGGACTACAGTTTTGCAATATTATATTGCAACTTTAGTAGATAATAAAATTCCTGGAGTTGCATCAGTTGCCCAGCGGTCTGGAAGACCATTAAAATCTATAAAAGAAAGATTGAATGGTAAATCTGGCCGCGTTCGAGGTAATTTAATGGGGAAAAGAGTTGATTTTAGTGCGCGATCTGTAATTACACCTGATGCACAATTATCGATTCGTGAATTGGGTATTCCATTAAAAATTGCGAAAAATTTAACAAAACCAATTATTGTAAATAAAAAAAATAAAAATTTCTTATTAAAATTAGTAAGGAATGGTCCTGACATTTATCCTGGTGCAAAAATATTAGAAAAAAAAAATGGTGAAAGTATTTCATTAAGATATATTGATAGAGACTCTATTAATATAGAGGTTGGAGATAAAGTTCATCGCCATATGGTAGATGGAGATGGTATACTTTTTAATCGACAACCAACACTTCATAGAATGTCTATGATGTGTCATATATCAAGAATTATGCCAGAAGGAGATACATTTAGAATGAATGTTGGAGATACAAAACCATATAATGCAGATTTTGATGGAGATGAAATGAATCTACATCTACCACAGGATGACGAGTCTGAAATTGAATTATTAAATCTAGCTTTAGTTCCTGCGCAAATTATTAGTCCAGCAAATAACAAATCCATAATTGGTGTTTTTCAGGATTCTTTACTTGGTTGTTATAGATTTACGCGCGAAAGAATGGTATTTTCACCTCGAACCGCAATGAATTTATTAATGAGCATTAAAACTATTAACATAAAAAATTTATTACAAGATAAAGAAAATATATCAAACTTTGATATCTTAACTCAAATATTGCCACCAGTTAGCATAAAATATAAAACTAAAAAATTTAACAGTAATGATAATTATGAAACCTCTAATAGTGTTTTAGAAATAAAAAAAGGAAAATATATTAGAGGTCAAATAGAAAAAGGAGTTTTAGGTGATGGTTCTAAAGGTTTAATTCAAAGAATTTATAATGATTATGGAAATAATGCATCTTCTGATTTTATTGATAATCTTCAAAATATTGTAACTGAATATATGAAATCTAGTGCGTATAGTGTTGGAATTAGTGATTTAATTGCAAATATAATAACAAATGATGCAATTGCTAGTGTAATTAATGAAAAGAAAAAGGAAGTTCATGATTTAATAGATCAAACACATCTTGGTATCTTTGAAAATAAAACAGGTAAAACAAATGAACAAGAATTTGAAACTCAGGTTAATAATATATTAAATAAGGCATCTCTAGAAGCCGGAAAAATTGGAAGATCTAGTTTAAGTGTAGATAACAGATTTGTAATTATGGTAAATGCTGGATCTAAGGGTAGTGATTTAAATATCGCACAGATGATATCTTGTTTAGGTCAACAAAATGTTGATGGTAAACGAATTCCATATGGTTTTGAAAATCGGACATTACCACACTATAATAAGTTTGATGATTCACCATCTGCGCGTGGTTTTATTGAAAGTTCGTTTATTTCTGGATTATCTCCAACCGAATTATTCTTTCATGCAATGGGTGGTCGGGTTGGTCTTATTGATACTGCTGTTAAAACGTCACAGACTGGATATATATCCAGACGATTAATCAAATCATTGGAAGATTTAATGGTTCATTATGATATGACAGTAAGAAATAATAAAAATAAAATTATACAATTTTCATATGGAAATGATAATTTTGATCCAATTAAAGTTGAAAGTCAAATAATTCCATTAGTTGAAATGTCTCTTGAAGAAATTTATAACTATTTTCAAATTTCAGTTAATGAAAAAGATAATGTTTTGCTATCTATATTTACAAAGTCAATTCAAAAAAAGTATAAACAAGAAAAGACAAAATTAAATGAGAAAACAAAATATTATATTGATCTTATGATATCAGAAAAAAAACAAATTGTTAAACATGTATTTAAAAATTTATATAATAAACAAGTTCATTTACCTGTTTCATTTATTCACATAATTGAAAATATTATTGGACAACAAGAACTAACTATTAATTCTCAAATTGATATAACACCATTGGAAGCATATGAAATGATTGAAAATACCTATAATTATCTTGAAAATTTGGAATTAATTAAACCAACTCAATTATTCAAAATAATGTATTATTTCTATCTTTCTCCAAAACAGTTATTAATTATAAAGAGATTTAACAAAAAAGCATTAACATACTTATTAGAAGTAATTGTTAAAACATATAAACAGGCTATTGTTAATCCAGGCGAAATGGTTGGAATTGTTGCTGCCCAATCGATTGGTGAACCAACTACGCAGATGACTTTAAATACATTTCACTTTGCTGGAGTGGCATCTAAATCAAATGTAACACGTGGTGTTCCAAGAATAGAAGAGATACTATCACTATCCGAAAATCCCAAAAATCCATCTTGCACAATTTATTTACCAAAAGAAATTGAATCCAATATTAACGAAGTAACTAAAATTCTTCATCAAATTGAGCACGCAAAATTACGAGATATTGTTAAAAGTATATCTATATGTTTTGATCCAGATGATTTAAATACATTAATTGAAGAAGATGCCATTTTAATTCAACAATATAAAGAATTTACTAATTTAATAGATGAATGTGTTGAAAATCAACAATTAGATAAAAGATTGAAATCGAAATGGATTATTCGGATTGAAATGAATGAAAATGAAATGTTGGATAAAGATATTACGATGGAAGATGTGCATTTTGCATTAAAATATGCTTATTCTAATGAAATTAGTTGTATATATAGTGATTATAATTCTGATAAATTAATTTTTAGAATTAGATTAAATAATATTATACAAAATAAAAAGAAGAATACAACATCTGTCAATGTATTAGACCAATCAGATGAAATATATATACTTAAAAATTTTCAAAATGAATTGTTAGATAATTTAATTTTAAGAGGTATTAAAAATATTTCAAATGTTTTATTGCGAAAGATTACTGATTCATTAGAAGAAACTGATGGTAACTATAATAAAAAAGAAATTTGGGTATTAGATACCGTTGGAACAAATCTTTTAACCTTATTATCATTAGATTACATTGATGTAAATAATACAGTTACCAATAATATTCAAGAAATATATAGAGTACTAGGAATTGAAGCTGCACGACAGGCAATATATAATGAATTAACTGAAGTTATTGAGTTTGATAGCACATATATTAATTATCATCATTTATCTCTTTTATGTGATAGAATGACATGTAATTCTACTATGGTATCCGTATTTCGACATGGTATTAATAATGATGATATTGGTCCTATTGCAAAAGCATCATTTGAAGAAACACCTGAGCAATTTCTTAAAGCTGCTCGACACGCAATGCTTGATAATATGAGAGGTGTATCAGCAAATATATTGTGTGGCCAAGAAGGATATTTTGGAACTAGTAGTTTTCAAGTCTTATTAGATTTTAATAAAGCTACAAATAGAGAAGAAACAAATGTTTTGCAAAAAACTGATGTGCAACAATTAATAGAAAAAGAATTTGGAGATATAGATGATCCTAATGATCCATGTAGTATTAATAATATAGCATTACAAACAAATGTTAATAATATTAAATATGAAGATTTAGGTCAAGATGATGATTATGATCCTTTCTCTTAAAAAATTTATGATATTATGATCTTGATATAATATTATATCATAAATTATATTTTTCTATTATATATAATGGAAAATACATATATTGATATTGATATATATATTAATAATCAAGATTATATATTACATTCTTCTTATTCACAATATATAATTAATTATTTAGCGAATGTTTATCCTGCAACTACAAATAATGTTAAACAAATTCGCGATGTATCCTATATTATTTATAATTATAATAATCCATTAAATGTAGTATCTAATAGTGATATATTTATAGATAGTAGTAATATTGATGTTCGATATGTTCAATATCTAAACAATTGGAGATCCGGTAGAAATCAGTATGGTGCCAGTCATGTTTTTTTTAATGAAGAGGCGTCGCTTTCCGGTAGCACTGCTTTAAGTATTTTTAATTCCAAATATTACTATTGTAATGTATATCAAGATTTATTATTAAATAGTAATGGTGTTGAAGTAGATCTATTTGTAACAACAGGACAAACAAGTAATAAGTTACCTAAGTACAGAGTCAGCTCTGATGGAGTGAGCTCTGATAAGGGATACAGATCGATTAAATGTATTGATGATTCTCATGTAATTGTAATAAAAGAAGTAAAAAAATTTACGGCAGTAGTTATAACTGATACATGGGTCCGTGATTATGTGGAAGTCCTTCCTAACAGTTATTCTGAAGAAATAACTACTACCGTAATTACACCGACGATTACTCCTACTGTTACTATTATACCGGTTGATGTCTCTTTCGAACATGTTACTGATGAAAATGAAATAACTAATATTGAAACCTATCTTACTGATATTTCTAATATATTTCAATGTTGGCCTGCAACCTACGATTTAGCATATAGTGGACATTATTCTGTTTATTCCAAAGAAAAATAATAATAATAATAATAATAATAATATTATTATTATATATGGAAAATATTAATATATATATAAAGGCACATCATTGAAAAAATTCTGATAATTTTCTACATTTTATTAATTGACATGTAATTAGATAAGATATTTTATAATTTTTTTTTATAAATATTTTTCAGTAATAAACTTTTTCTCATTCTCAAATGAAAAATCAAAAAATGGACATGCTTTTTATGTCCACTTTTTAAATATCGATTCGAAAATCAAAAAAAATGAAATTTTTACATTTCTTATTGTAATGCTTTAAGAAGAAAATATTTTATAGATTTATTTATTATGATAAATTTTTTTTGATATTTTTAAAACTATTTAGGCATTTTTTTTGTAGTCGTTTTATAGGAAAAATGCCGAATAATTCTTGCAAAAAAATGCCAGATATTTATAAATGTGAAACTTGTGATTTTACATCCAGTAATAAATATAATTACAATAAACATATTATGACACCTAAACATTTGCGACGACAAAATACTACATCAAATCTTGCAAATAATGATAAATACATATGTGAATGTGGAAAATCATATATTCATAGAACATCATTATATAATCATAAAAAGAAATGTGGATATATAGAAAATACAAATAAAATAATATTATCTAAAGAAATTTCAAACGATTTAATATTAAAATTGGTTCAAGATAATACAAATGTAAAATCTATGTTATTTAAGCAATTTGAGACATTACAAGAACAACAAAAATTAGTTCAAAATGAAAATAAAGAATTACGTAATCAAATTAATGAATTAATTCCAAAAATTGGAAATAATAATACAGTAAATACTACTATAAATAAACAAAAATTTAACATAAATATATTTTTAAATGAACAATGTAAAGATGCGTTAACAATAAATGAATTTATCGATAAAATTAAAATTACATTAGATGATTTATTGTTAACAAAAAATAAAGGTATATGTGAAGGTGTATCAAATATATTTATAGAGAATATGAATAAGCTTTCAGTATATGAAAGACCAATGCATTGCACAGATGCAAAGAGAGAAACAGTGTATATAAAATCGGATGTAGATAGTGAAAATGGTATATATGGGGGTCTTTCACAGTGGGAAAAAGACGAGAAAAATAAAAAGTTAAAACAAGCTATTAAAAAAGTTAGCTGTGCTCAACAAAAAAAACTTGATGTATGGATTAAAGAACATCCTAATTGGATGGAAAAATCAGATGAACAAGATGAGTATATGAGTTTAATTAAAAATTGCACGGACGAATTTAAAGAAGAAAAAGTAATTAAAAAATTATGTAATAATATTTATTTGAATGGGGAAGATACAAATAGTTCTTGATTTTTATATTAATATTAATATAAAAATTTTAAATATTATTGGCGTTTAAATTTTATATTTTATTCCCTTTTTTGTAATTATGAAATTGAACATTTAGGACAATCATAATAATATTTTAAATCATCATCTTTTATATTATCATTATCTAAATCATTGTCCGATACAATTTCATTATCTGACTCTGAATTTTCAGGTTCAGGTTCTGGGTCTAGTTCTGGGTCTGGTGCTGGTTCTGGATTTGGTGGGTGTGGTAGAAAGGGTTCTGGATTTGGTATATCTTTTTCTATGGAGTCTATAGTAGTCCATATTTCCCAGTGTTTTCCCCAGTCTTTAAAATAATAATAACAATAACCATAATCACCCCAAAATTCTCCCCAACTATTTCTAATAATAAAACAATCTTCTAGATACCCAACAATTGCCATTGCATGTCCACCTTTTAATGTTTCATTTTTTTGTTGTTTCCACATTTCCATACTATAATTATAAACAGGAAATGCAATTAAACATGGACCATTATTATTTAAAGAATGTATTAGTCCATCTAGAGAAATAACGCGTGCATATCCAGATATTTTATGTCTTTCAGCTTTAATATAATAATCTTGATCAATTAGATTTTTTTTTTCAATTAATCCATATGGATAATCACTTTCTAAACAAATACCAACTTCTTTTAATAATTTCATAACATTTCTACCAAACATTCCTTCATCGTTATTTGGATCATCATCATACCAATTATTTCTGTTATTATAAAAAAATTGGGGAGATAAATAATTATTTAAACCGTAATCTTTTTTTTCTTGCCATTCCTTCATACATGCAGAGGCTTGTGCATAACAAGTTCCTTGTGATCCTTGATTTCTTATCGGTAATAAATCTTTACGATAATCTAACACAGTTTTTGCTTTACCAATATTTATATTTACACGTTTATCATATATCCAATCTCTATTATCATCGGGTGATTCTTTAATATTCAAAATGATATTACTAATATCAATATCCATAATTATATATTAATTAAATATTTAATATATTTTAATATTTTCTTTTTATTTATATTTTTTAAAAAAATTGATTTAAAGATTAATTCTAATATTAAACTATCTTATAATGGCGGACAAAACGAGCAACGAATTTATTATTGATGGTGTAAAATTCAATCCAAATGAAGATTATTCTTATACTAAACCGAAAGTTAATGCTTCTGGCGGAAAGAGTATTGGTATTATTTCTAATAAAACTAAGAAGGCCCTATATCTTAGCACACCACTTATGCTTACATGGGGTGTAAATGAATTTGTAGATAACAAAACTGGTCGCAAATCATATGATATGTCTCTACAGTTTCCAAAAGAAGAGTATAATACACCTGAGGTTAATAAATTTCTTGAAAGTATGAAACAGTTTGAAGCTAAAATTAAGGCTGATGCTATTGTAAATTGTAAGGAGTGGATGAATAAACCTAAAATGTCAGCAGAGGTTGTTGACGCGCTATGGACTCGAATGTTAAAGTATCCCAAGGATAAGGAAACAGGTGAATTTGATTATAGTCGTCCTCCTACATTGCGTATTAAATTCAGTTTTTGGGATGATGAATGGAAATGTGAACTTTATGATATGGAACAAAAACAAATTTTTCCAAATGAGGAAGGGCTTTTTCCGAATGATTTAATTGTAAAAGCAACAAATGTAGCTACAGTAATTACTTGCGGTGGACTATGGAATGCAAATGGCAAGTTTGGAGTTACATGGAAACTCCTTCAGGCAGTTGTTAAGCCTAAGGCATCTCTTAAGGGTCAATGTTATATTAACCTATCTCCTGAAGATATTGCTTTAATGAATAAGAGTAAAGATAGTGATAGTGATGAAGAGGATGAAGCTGGTAATAATGGTGTATCTGTGAACGTTGTGGATTCAAGTGATGATGAGGAGATTATTCCAAGTGTAGCAGAGGAGGTTGCCGAAGTTGTAGCTGCTGCTCCAGTTCCATCAACTAAAAAGAAAGTTGTGCGGAAAAAGAAAGCCACGGAAACAGATTGATTTAATAAATATACTTATAAAGTTGAATAGCTAATTTGTTAATTTATTAATTTATAAAATTTTTTTATTGTCTTATAAATTAATACAAAAAATATAAGGACTATATACATATATATATTTATTTATAATGATAGCAAATATTCCCAAATATAGAGTTAATGAAATAATTAAAATATATGAATCATGTAAACATACTTTCGTAAATGAAACAAGGATACGACGTAGTCGATTTATTAATATACTTCGAGCATATTATCGCTGGGAAAATAAAGAAACAATTTGTCATATGTTTGATACAATTATACAACCTAGGGATAAAAAATATATGACTACAATATATTTAAAAAAAATAAAAAAAGAATATGGAGCTATTGTAAGTGAATTATTTAGTGCAATAGATAAAAATGATGATGGTAGTATCGACTTGAATGAATTTAAATATGCCGTTAAATCGTTAAATAATTATATTCCTTATGATTTATTTGATACAGCAGATACGAATAGTGATGGAATACTTGATAAAAATGAATTTTATAGAATTGTTGCATCCACTCCTGAATTGAGAAATAATTTTGATACAATTATAAAAAACACAATTCATAAAAATCAAGAAAAAGAATATAAATCTCGATGTAGAATTTTTAAAAATGATATTACTGGTCGTCGACCTAGTTTATTAGATATACGAGACATTAATAATATATGTAGTATTGATGTTCCTTTATATGACATATCACTAATATCACATAATTAATTAACTAAGAAGAGCGTTTAATATATTAAATTATTATTTTATTTAATATGTAAACTATACCATTGATATTTATTTCCAAGATTATCTAAATAATATGCTGAAATCCATCCGAATATAGCACCGATAGTATCTCCTATAGCATTATTAAGGCCTTCACTCTTATGTTTGCCTCCACCTGGCCAAATTTTACCAAAATAATTATTAATTATGTAAATTCCAAATTGTGTAGTTTCAAGATATTCATATATAGTATGAATTATTAACAACAAGACAAATGATATACCCCAGAAATAAGATATTATACCACTTGCAAAATGAAGATATGTAAATTGATCAAATATTTTTGACCTCATTATATTATAATAATATTATATATTATAATATGAATAAAATAAAAACATATAAAAAACATAGTAAAAAACTTAGTAAAAAACATAGTAAAAAACATAAACAAGTTGGTGGAGTATTTAAATGGAAATATGTAACAGATTTAGATCAAATTAACGTTGGTGATTATGTAAAAGGTCAAACTATGACAAATTCTCAAAAGTATGGAGATGATTATAATTATACTGTAGAAGGAGAATTGATATATAAAGATAATAATGGCTTTTGTGATTGTCAAATTAAAACATTAGATGGAGAGATTAGAAATTTGTGTACATATGTAGGAAGTTCTGGTATGAATTTAATATATAAAAGATATATACGTGCCTTTCATAAATTAAAAGAAAGAGAACTTACTGGAAAATTTCCTAGTAAAATACAAAAAAAAGCAACTAAAAAACGTAAAAGATCAAGAAGTAGAAGTAGAAGCAGTAGTAGTTCATCATAGTAATAATTCTATAGATATCACTATATTATCGCACTTTCACTAACATCAGTAAAAAAAATATCAACATATACATTTGCTCTAGAATCAACATTATATATTTCTTTTGTATCTATTAAAGATATTCCTTGTTTTAAAATGTATATCTCTGATATTTTCTAATATATAATTCATTTAAGGGAATTGTATATTTTTTTTCTCCAATATTTATTGTTATACTATTTTCATTTAAAATACTTTTAATTGTTGTAGATATATTAACATATAAATTATTATATTCATCTATATTTATATATTCTGGTAATTCAGGTTCACATTGTATAATTAATAAATTATTAGATATTTCATAAACTAATTCATTATGCCACATTGGAATATAATATATTTCATTATTAATCGAATATTTATATATCTCATCATTTATTAAATTTTCTAATGATGGTCTAATAATTTCTATTATATCGTTTTTTGTATATTCTTTAATTAATTCATCTAATTTTTTTATAATAGATTTATTTATATGCAAATTATCTGAATATAATCTTATAAATTCATGTAGTTTTAATAATGTATTTTTGGAAAAATGCTGAAATAAATCTATTGATAATTTAGAACATTTATTATTTAATATATATAAAAAATTATTAATATCTATATTTTTATTAAGCATACAATTAATAAATTTATCTAAAATATTTGAATAACTATTTTCATTTTCTTCACTTTCTTCACTTTCATTTAAAAAGTTCTTATATTTATTTAAAAAGTTGTAGGCCTCTAATATTTCTTGAAATTTTGTTTTTGCATCTAAATCTTGATTTTTATCTGGATGATATAATAATGCTTTTAAATAATATTGATGTTTTAATTCTTTTTCATTAAAATTATAGGATAGTTTTAATATATTTATTGCTTTGCTATAATTCATGCACAACGGATGTTATATATAATATATATTTCTCTAAATGATATATTGGTCTATAATTATTATTATATAATTTTAAAAAACCATATGTATCGGTTATAATTTTGGTTAATTTTTCATTATCTAATTTATTTTTTATAATTAAAGTTTTTAATATATATATAATACAATTAGCAATATTTATATCATATATGCATATATCATATAATAAATCTCTTAAATTTAAAAATTTTAATTCATTAATATTTAATATATTTTTAATAATTTTATCGCATAATATTTTTTGAAATTCTATAATATTGTTGTCTTCTTTATTGATGTTTTTTTTTATATCTTTAAAAATATTTTCTGATTTTATATCTTTAATATTAGTTATTAATGATATATCATTTTCATTAGTTAATTTGATTTTAAAACATTTATTATAAGAACTACGAGATGGTCTTGAATATTTAATATGGAGACAATAATTTAATATATTATCGGGTAAAAAACTTAAATCTTCGGTTATTAAAATATATTTAATATTAATACTAGAATTATATAATGTTTGCATATAACTATAAAAAATTTCTAGTAGTTCGCTATTTATTTCATGAAAGTATTTACATATAATTATTCCATTTTTTTCATTTTTTGATGATATTATATCAACAATTTGATTATATATTTCATGCCATATTAATTTTGAGTTACAACCTAATAATGACATATCAATTTCATAATGAATATCACTTATTTTAAAATAGTATATGTTCTTATTATAACTAATTATCATTTTTTTTTCATATTTTAGATGTGTTGAACTACAATTTTTAATTATTGAAAGAGCTTGTGTATATTTTCCAATTCCAGGTGGTCCGTATATAATCAAATTGTTTAAATCATTAATATTATTAAAATTAAATTTAGATGAATGTAAATTCATATTAGAATTACTTTTAATATATTCTTCAAAATGTGTTTCGTAAAATTTCATTATATTAATTAAGAGACCTTGACTCTTAAATCATAATATAAAATATAATTATTAAAAAAAATTTAATAAAAAAAATTAATCAACAATAGTGTTACTTTAAAATAGTTTAAAAACTAATTGGAATTTGATTTTAACAGTATATATGAATATAGTTATAAATATGAACGAATTTTCATTAAAAAATATATTTTTTAATGAAGCTATTAAAAATACTGTAATTAATGATAGTAATTTTATTAGAATATTATATTCTAATAAAGACTTTACTTTAAATGGTATATATATTAAGGTTGATTTTATTAAAACTAGTAACTATAATAAATTTTTTGAAAATACTACTAATTTAACAATTATAAAATATGTTGAAAATTTAGAAACACATATTCTAAATATTTATAATAAAAATAAACAACATAATTATAAAATTCATGAACAGATAAGTTATATTGCAACCAAAATTACTAGTTCTTCTAGTAATAAATCTATATTTAGTTATATATTCAAAGTTTCGGGTATTTGGGAAACTAATTCAGTTATCGGAATTACTTATAAATTTATTGATATTAACCATCAGTAGAAAAAGATGCTAAAATAATATTTTCTATTCCCAAAATAATTATTGTTATAGTGCTTAATGCATATATAGCATAATGAACATTTGTTAATTTATTTTCTATTTTATTAAAAATAAATACTAATAATAATATAATTTGAAAAAGTATAAAAATCGACGATATACCTGACCAAAAATAATAATCATTTGATACTCTACCAAGTATTAAATTTTCTTTATATATAATTGTTAATATAATAACATATGTAATAACACCAATAACAGATATAGATGGTAATATTGAATTTATAATTTTTAGTAAAATTTGTATACCATTAAATATATTCGTTTTAGATTTATTAAAAAAGTTACCACCAACAAGTGTTGGTGTTGTCCTTCCTAAAGCATTATTATTAGAATATTTTACAGCTAAAAGTATAGTCGAGAATATACTAAATGCAGTTATAGAATAACCTATAACTAATGCGTTATGTCCAGAAATAGCAGTTTGTTTTTTTTGTAATAATTGTTGTTTATTAATTAATTGATCACAATCAATAACATTATTATCAGTATTTTTATATAATTCATTATGTGCATTACTTAGTATATAATTACCGATTAATGCTATAATTATTCCACATATAGCAACAACAAATATAGTTTTTGAAAAAAGAGAGTATTGTATTATCATATAAATAATATGGTTATTATTTTATAATAAAATCTTTATATATTTAAAAAATGAATAATTTTAATACTGCACTAAATTTAAATGATTCACGTCCATTAATTAATAGAAAGGAAAATTATCATTTATCTAGAAAATTATTAACAGTTCATGCTATTGATAGAGATCAAGTGCATTTTCCAGATTCTAATGAATTTAGTATTAAATGCCCACAAGCCTATACTAATGTTCACTCTATAAGATTAACAGAAATTTCTTTTCCCGAATCAATATACAACTTTAGTAATAAACTTAATAATAATAATTTTTATGTTATAAAAAGTGATTCAACCATGTTTGAAATAAAAATTCCTGATGGATTTTATACAACAACAGAACTACAAAATACATTAAGAAATCTTTTTAAAGTTGAAGATCCTAGTTTTGAAGTTATATTTCTAAAACCAGAATCTAAATTTATAATAGGACATTCAGATAGTAGTTTTGTTATTGGTTACTTTGATATTGAAACTGAATGTAAAAATAATAATCATATTTATAGTTATAAAGCCCCACTACGTGAAAAATCATTATCTAAATTACCATTACATCTTGGTTGTCTATATAATCTTGGATTTAATGAACAAGTAATAGAATCGACACCATATAATCAAGACGATGAACCTGCGCGCCGCTTTAATTATTGGCAAGAAACGAGATTAAATATTGATATATCACATGCTTGTATATCGGAAGATATGTGTCGATTTTTAAATAGACAACCAATATATTTAGAATTAGACAAATTTAATGTATATGATGAAGTAAATCCTTATCCAAAGGGATCAAACAATATGTATAATAATTTTAGTAATAGTAGAACTAACTCTGCCTTTGTGAAAATATCACCTAGATTAAATAGTTCTACTACACAAGATCAAAGTAAATTATATGATAATAATTCTATATTATTCTTTGATCCACCATTACAAAGAGTTCAAACTTTAAAATTTAGATTTCGCTATCATGATGGACGATTAGTTGATTTTAATAATCAAGATATAAATTTTACATTGGAAATAAACGAATTACATAATGAGATTGTAAATAAAATGAATATAAGGGGACCGATTGGTTTTTAAAAAACAATTAAATCTGGAAAAAAAGACTTTTCAAAGAAAAGTTAAACATAATCGCGAAAATATGAGAAAAAAGGTGGATTCACTTATTTTATCAAATGAAATAAAGAGACCAACTAGTGACTGAAGGAAAAAAACAGGCAAAAGAAATAGCGGTTCAAATGCGTCAAGAAGCTAGTAGAAAACCACCAAGAAAAATTCTTTAACTTTTAGATATTTTATACGTTACGTTTATCCATTCTTTTAAAACTGTATTATCACAAGTTTTATAATTTTCTTTAAATTCATTCAATTTATAAAATTTAGGTTTATTCATTTTATTAGTTTTATAAAAGATATAATCTCCATATTTACCATTACGTATACTTAATTCAGGTGTTATTTCTCTGACCATATTAGGATTAGTATTATTTTCAATATATGGGATTATGTCATCTAATGTAATATCTGATTCTTTTATTTGAATATTATTAATTGATTTTTTGTTCTCTCCCCAAACAACATATAGACCAAATTGTCCTTTTTTTAGAAATAATTCATTATCTTTATAACATCCTAATTTCTTATTCAAATTACTATCTTCTACAATTTCTTTTATTGTATATTCTCCATTTCGTAACTTATCTAAATCTATATCTTTTTTAACAGATAGAAATTTAGTATCTTTTACATTATCTGGATTAATGTATTTAATAACTGGTCCATGTTTTCCAATCATATAAATGTGATTTTCATCTATAATAATATCTTCTTTATTGTCTCTTGCTACTGTATAAGATGATTGTTCTATTTCACTTAAACATTCAGAACATAATTCATGATACTCTTTCTCTCCTTTTGCTATGAGATCTAAAATATCTTCCATATTTTTTGTATATTCATATTCAAAGAGATTTTTATAAGTTTTTAATAGAAATTCCAAAACAATAATACCAATTGATTGAATAACTAACTTATTTTTTTCATTACCAAATTCACGTTTATTTTCTAATTCTGTAATTTCGTCATCTTCCAATTCATAATCTGTGCATGTTATTATTTTTCCTTTTATATTTTCTTTTTTTATATAGCCACGTTCTTGAATTTTTTCAACTAATGAGGAGAAGGTTGATGGACGACCAATACCTTTTTGTTCCAAAAGCTGAACTAATTTTGCTTCAGTATAATGTGATTTCAAATCTTTGATTGTTAATTTACAAACAATTTTTTTATAATTAATAATTCCTTTTTTTATAGTTTGTAGATACTTATATATAGGGTTCGTTTCTTCATATCCATTTACTAATTTCCATCCAGGAAAGATTATTTGTTCAGTTAAATATTTATATTCGTGTTTTTCAGGTGCTGTAATTTTTGCTGCAAAACTTTTATATATAGCATCAACCATACAACTTTCTACTGTGTTTCTCCAAATCATTCGATATAATCTTACTTCTCTTGAAGTAAAATCACCATCATCTGGTAATTTTTCTATATTAATATTAGTTGGTCGAATAGCTTCATGTGCTTCTTGTGGTGGTGGTGTATCTTTCTCTTTTTTATTTATTTTTTTTGAAGTTTTTTTTGGTTTTTTGTTATCAGTATCATTCCAAATCCGGATTAGTGGATGTAATAATGGTTCTGGATAATCTTCATAACCACCACCATATTTTTTAACAATAAATATAGATGCTTTTTCAATAAATTCTTTACTATAAATTTTACTATCTGTTCTCATATATGTAATATACCCACCTTCATACAATTTCTGACAAATTTCCATAGTTTCTTTTGGTGAAATATGTAATTCATTACTAGAAGTTTGTTGAATTGTGCTTGTAGTAAACGGTTCTGGAGCTTTTCTAATAGAATCCTTTGGGTTTTCACAAGTAATAACATGTTCATGTTCAGTGGTTTCTTCTAGAAATTCTACCATTTTATCTTCATTATCATAATTATAATTTAATACAAAAGGAAGATTTTGATCTGTAAAATAACCTGTTGTATTATATACTTTTTTTCCTGGAGAATTATCTATATCTTTTTGATTATCATAAATAAGACGAAGAGCAGGCGTTTGACATCTTCCAGCAGATAAACCTACTTTAGTTCGAGATACATTTTGCCATAAAACAGGTGAAATCTTAAATCCAACTAATAAATCCAAAATTTGTCTACCTTGTTGAGCATTAACCATATTCATATTTAATCTAACTGGATTATTAATAGCCGCCTTAATTGCCGGTTCTGTTACTTCATGAAATATAATTCTTTTAGTGTGTTCAAATGATAAATCAAATAATGAACAGATATGCCATGCAATCCCTTCACCTTCCCTATCATCGTCTGTAGCCAAAATAACTTCTTTACAATGAGTTATTAAGTTTTTAATTCTATTTATTTGTTGTTTTTTTATTTCAATCGGTGTAAAACTTGGTTTAAAATTATTATTAAAATCAATATCTTTAAGCGATGCAAGTTGCTGTAAATGACCATAGCTAGCTATACATTTATATCCAGCACCTAAATACTTTTCTATTTTATCGCATTTAGCCGGCGATTCTACTATTACCAAAGTATAACTCATATATTTTATAAAATTAAAAATATATGATTAAATAGTTTCAATTTTATAATAAACAAAGTATAGTAAGGATATTTATTTTGTATTATATAGTAATTTATTAGCATATATAAAATGTTTAAAATATTTAAAAGATTAAAATATACAAAAATTTTAATAGATCATTTTGAAAAACCACGTAATGTAGGAAGTTTTGATAAAAAATTAAAAAATATAGGAACTGCTATAGTAGGAGCACCAGCATGTGGTGATGTAATGAAACTTCAGATAAAAGTAAATCCTTTAACAAATATAATTGAAGATGCAAAATTCAAAACATTTGGTTGTGGATCAGCTATTGCTAGTTCATCATATGCTACAGAATATATAAAAAATATGAATTTAAATGATGCAAAATATGTAAATAATGCAACTATAGCAAAACATTTAAAATTACCTCCTGTTAAATTACATTGTTCAATGTTAGCAGAAGATGCTATAAAAATGGCTATTAATGATTATAAAAATAAAAAATTGAAAAAAAATAAATAATACAAGTAATATCTATAAAAATGAACACAATATATAATCAAGAATCATATAGATTAAAACTTATTGATGAATTAGAAAGTCTTCGTAAAACAATATCATTATTGAAAATCCAGATTTCAGCGGTTCAAGTATCTGACCGATTGTTAAATTTAAATAATCAACACGATGAATTATCTGATAGTAAATTTGATATTATTACTACAAAGATCCCTCTAGAAAAAAATAGCGGTAAATAACTTGGTATACCGGGTAAAGATATGGAGAGTAAATAATCAAACTAATAAGTAAATTATAAAAAATAAGCAGAGAAAAAGAATTTGAGTAACATCCTTATGCGAATTATAGTTCCAATTTTTTTTATGAAATCAGCCAAAAATATACATTTTAAATCTTAAATAATTTGTATTAATTATTTAAAAAATATAAGAAATATAAAAATATTAAAATTATATTATTTATAAAATACATAATATGATTTCCCGGCGTCTATTTAATTTTGTTAAAGCTAAAATACCCAAAATATCACCCACTGAACTAATTGCATTGCGTAGCGGAAATACTTCTTTAGATCGCTCGATTTTAATGGGCAAAGTTGAGTTTCCAAAAAAGGCAACTATTGTAAATAAATTTCCAGAATCTAAGCTAAATCACTTATTGAGTAGCTATGATGGAACAAGAGTTTATCCTAATAATAATTCAAATTATTGGATAGACTATTTGGCAAAAAATAAATATTTTAGTTTTTTAATAGATGAAAGTTATGGTGGTATTAAATTAAGTGTTAATGAAATGTCAAATATGTTAACAAAAATAGCAAGTGTTGATCCGGCATTGGGAGTTGTAACTATGGTTCCAAATTCACTTGGTCCCGGAGAACTACTAATTCATTATGGAACACAAAAACAAAAAAATAAATATTTACCAGGTCTAGCAGATGGAACATATATTCCTTGCTTTGGACTTACTGGACCAAATAATGGTTCTGATGCAACTGGTTCAATTGACGAAGGTCAAGTAGTTAAAAAAATAATTAATGGAAAAGAAAAAATTATGATAAAAGTAAAGATAAATAAACGTTATATTACATTAGCTCCAGTAGCAAATTTAATGGGAATAGCATTTAATTTAAATGATCCAGAGGGTTTATTGGAAAATAAAAAATCAGGAATTAGTGTGGCATTATTAGAACGCGGACATGATGGATTAATTCAAGATACACATCATAATCCTCTCAATGCTGGATTTCCAAACGGCACTATTAAAGGAGAATTTTATATTGAATTAGATCAAATTATAGGTGGAGCTGAAAATATTGGAAATGGTTGGCAAATGTTAATGGATTGTTTATCTGCTGGAAGAGGAATAAGTTTACCAGCAACAGCAAATGCTAGTTCAAAAGTTGCAACATTTGGAATAATTAATTATGCAAAAGTGCGTACACAATTTAATATGCCTCTATCAAAAATGGAAGCAATCAAAGAAAAAATAAATTCAATGGTATTTAATACATGGATTATTCAATCATCTATTGATTTAACAAATGATATATTAGACGCTGGAAATAGTCCAGCTGTATTAAGTGCAATAATGAAACAACAAACAACAGAGCGTGGTCGTGTAGTTTTAAATCATGGTATGGATATTCAAGGTGGTGGTGCTATATGTTTAGGTTATAGTAACTTTTTAGAAAAATTTTATAGAGCAGCACCAATAGGAATAACAGTTGAAGGTTCTAATACATTAACACGTTCATTAATTATTTTTGGACAAGGATTAAATAAATCACATCCATATATATTTCCTATTTTGGAAAATGTATTACAAAATGATGAATCCGGATTTATGAAAAATTTTCGAGCTATTTTCAATCATTCTCTCAAATTATATGTTTCAACTTTTAACTTTACAAATTTATTTCCAGGAGTATCAAAAATATTGGAAAAACAATTGCTCGATTTTGCATGTTTAACAAATTTTGTTGCATTAAAAGGTGGTTCTTTGAAGAGAGAACAAATGCTTTCGGGTGCAATGGCTGATATTTTCAGTAATTTATATTTAGCTCTGTCAGTCCAATATTATCATAATAATTATAATGCAAGTATTAAACTAACTGATTATATTATTAATAAATTAATAAATGAGAATCAAAAAAAAATAAATGAAGTGGTTAATAATTTAGGTTACGAGAGATTTTTATTAAAACACCTAATAAATCCTCTCTATACCACTTCCTATGAAGAAGAAAATAAAATATTTGAAGAAATATTAGAAAATCCAAATATTTTAAATGAAATAAAGAAAAATATATATGTAGAAAATAATATATTATCCGATTTGGAAACAGCTGGATCAAATATAATAAATATTGATTCGAGAGAATATATTTCTCTCAAAAATAAAATAATAAATGTAGATGAATATGAAAATAGTAAATAAAAATTGAAAATAAAAATGCTTGATTATTATAAGAAAAAATAATATTATGGAGCATCAAGATTGGAATAATATTACATTTACTAATAAAAAACAAGAAAAACAAGAAAGAAAAGAAAAACAAAATTCAAATTATTTTTCCTCACCAGAAACTATGAAAATGGAAGCGCCAAAACTTTTAGGACAATTAATTTGCCAAGGTCGTAATACAAAAAAATTAACACAAAAAATGTTGGCATCAGAATTACAAATTTCAACCTCTATTTTATCTCGATGGGAAAGTAATAAAGAATTTCCAAATAATAAGCAAATTGCAGATATTGAAAAAAAATTAGGAATTAAATTACCACGAATGAAAAAAACTAAGGTTGATCAAAACTAATTTATAATAAATTAAAATATTATTATAATACATAATGAAAAAAAAAAAATATACAATTTGTAAAATATTATAAATCTCGTAAATTTAAAAAGCCAAAAAAACAATTAAAAACTAGAAAAACTAGAAAAACTAGAAAAACTAGAAAAACTAGAAAAACTATTGGAGGTATGGATGATTTACCACTATTACATGAAGAATTACCACAATTAGAATTAAAAAGAGAAGCTGTTCCAAAAATAAAAAATATTTCTTATCATTCATCAATATATCAACCGAAACCTTCATCGCCTGCAAAACAAATATTAAATAAAAAAAAAGAGGTTACAAACGAAAGTATAGAAATTCAAAAACATCATGATCAAATTAATCAATTATTGTTATTAAAAAATGAATATACAAATATTATAAAAAATTTAGAAGCTAAAAAAAAAAATACAACTAGTCATCGTGATATTAAATATTTACAAGAAGAGATTTACAATTTAAGATTATCAATAATAAATATTAATAACAAAATAAATAATTTAGAAAGTGAAATAAAAAAATTACACTATTCTACTATTAGTTTTTAATTATGTAAGACAATTTTGTTCTTTGTATTCTTTCCATGTAATTTCTTTTGATTTTGGTTCTTTTTTTTTAGTATCTTTCTTTTTTTTATTAATGGCATCGATTTTTTCTGATTTTTTTAGAGCACTATCTATATATAATTCTTTCAAACTTTTTCCAACCATAAAGGAACCTTCATGTTGATCTAATTCCCCATCTTCTATTTGTTTAAGAATAGAGAGAAATTTATCAAGAATTGTTAAGTTTATTTCATCCTTTTTTATTTTGTTGTATATATCTGTATAGTTATTATATAAAAAAAGACATTTAGATTTACATATTCTTTCAAATTCATTTGGATTTGATTTTGCTAATCTTTGATATTTATTTTTAAGAAAAAGAAATTCTTTTACTTGTTCTTTTATTTGATCACTATGTTTTGTTTCTCTAATTAAGGAAGTTTGATCTTGAACATCATTAGCACTTATCATTTTTTTAAGATTTAGTTTATCTTCATTATTCATTATCTTATATTATTTTATATAATACTTTATTTAATATTAAATAATTTTAATTTATTTTTTACTTAATTATATATAATGAGTAATAAAGATGAAATTAATCGTTATGGAGTTAAACCATTTAAAACAAATGGACCCGTAGATGTTTCCCAAACATTAAAAAGTTTTAATCAAAGTGTTAATTCTAAAATTAATTTAGGCGGTGGAAAAGGAGAAGCGTCGAGACTAACGATTCCCAAATTTTCATGTCCTGGTGGTTCTTGTTCTGTAGTTGGAGCAAACAGTAATTCTATAGTAGGTAATACAGCCATAGTTAAAGCAATAGCTCAGGCTAAAAATGATCATTATGTTGGTGGTTATAAGGAGAGATCCTATAAAAAAAAATCTCGTAAGAAGAGAATTCATAAAAAGAAATCTCCTAAGAAGAGGGTTCATAAAAAGAAATCGCCTAAGTGGAAATCCTATAAAAAGAAATCGCGTAAGGCAAAATCTTATAAAAAGAAATTTTATAAGCAATAATTTATTAATATTTTCTTTAAATTTAAAGAAAATATTATATTATCAAAATTAAATTTACATTATAACAAAAAAAATCTGACAAGTTTTTTATTCCAGATTAGTAAGCAAATTTATATTTAATTTTGTATTAATTGAATAACATTATTAGTTTCTATTGATTCAGGAATGGAACCACCGGAACTAATAGGATCATCTACAACGAAATAAACATTATTTGGAACATTAATTAAATTAATATCAATACTTTCGTTACTATTTAAGTTATTTACAGTAATAAATAATAATGAACCTGCTATTATGGTTTTTGTATAACTATTAGAATTAGCGGCCCATATTATACCAGCTCCATAAAATAAATTAGAAGCTGTATTTGTAGCAATATTATATGATTGATATAACGCACATACAAGTGATGTATTTGTATTAATATTTCCTTGATTTAAAATTCTAACGGTACAATTACCATTATTATCTAAATTAGATATTATTTCCAGGGTTAAGTCTATAAATGGTTCTGGCTCAGGTTCTGGTTCTGGCTCAGGTTCTGGTTCTGGTTCAGGCTCTGGTTCTGGTTCGGGTTCTGGTTCTGGTTCGGGTTCTGGTTCTGGTTCAGGTTCTGGTTCTGGTTCTGGTTCTGGTTCTGGTTCTGGTTCTGGTTCTGGCTCAGGTTCTGGTTCTGGTTCTGGCTCAGGTTCAGGCTCAGGCTCGGGTTCTGGTTCTGGTTCAGGTTCTGGCTCTGGTTCAGGTTCTGGTTCCGGCTCAGGTTCAGGTTCTGGTTCTGGCTCAGGTTCTGGTTCAGGCTCGGGTTCAGGTTCTGGTTCAGGTTCTGGCTCTGGTTCAGGTTCTGGTTCCGGCTCAGGTTCAGGTTCTGGTTCTGGCTCAGGTTCTGGCTCAGGCTCGGGTTCAGGTTCTGGTTCTATACTAGTATATAATATATATATCTGACTATTTGAAAGGATCTCACTTATATTTGGAAATAAATTTTCATAATAAGTTATAAAATCAGGAGTAATAGTATTTGAGAAATAAAAGGCTTGGTTGAATTTATTAAAAAGATGGACATCAAATGAGTTTTCTTTATAAAAAATCAAACGTGGAGTTGAATCTTCATTTTCGCTCATTACATTTTTTATTAAATCTAATTCAGAATTTGAAAGAGAGGTAATGTCAAAGTCATCAGGGAGTACATTAAAATCACTTTGAT
>MDTE01043388.1_pt1 | contig 26710 bp, 23 predicted proteins | sample 811231 | NCBI WGS metagenome assembly MDTE01 (sample SAMN05326651, study PRJNA326480) | marine metagenome | isolation source: seawater | place: Indian Ocean: Red Sea | collected 2010
CTCTTTTTTTATAAGTTGCCATAATTTTTAAATATTCAAGCGGTAAAAATAAAATTTTTATTCGTAATAAAAGGATAAATTATTTGTTATTTTTGAATAGATAGGTCAAACATAACTACCAAGAAATTTTATTTTTATAATATCTTATTATGTTATTAAAAACATTAACATTAATCAATTACAAAAATTTTGAGAATAAAACATTTGATTTTGATTCCAAAGTAAATTGTTTTGTTGGTCTAAATGGTGTAGGAAAATCAAATATTCTCGACTCCATTTATCATTTGTCCTATGGGAAAAGTTATTTTAATCCAATTCCATCTCAAAATATAAAGCATGGTGAAGAATATTTTATGATTAATGGAGTTTACTCAAATAATGATAATGAAGAAAACATAGTAATTTCACTAAAAAAAGGTGTAAAAAAAATAATTAAAAGAAATAATAAACTATATAAAAAGTTCAGCAACCATATTGGATTAATACCTCTAGTAATTATTTCTCCAACTGATAGAAATCTAATTATTGAAGGAAGTGAAACTAGAAGAAAATTTATTGATAGTATTATTTCTCAAGTGGACAAAGATTATCTAACCTCCATAATAACTTATAGTAAAATTCTATCTCAAAGAAATTCACTTTTAAAATACTTTGCAAAAAACAACTCATATGAGTCAAACACTATTGATGTATATGATATTCAACTTAGTGATCTATCAAAAAGAATACATGCATCAAGAAAAGAATTCATGAGTGATTTTGTACCAATTTTTAAAAAAAGGTACCAGTCAATTTCTGAAAATAATGAAGAAGTTGATATTTTGTATAAAAGTGATCTTAATGATAGCGATCATTTGGAATTATTAAAAAAAGCCATTGAAAAAGATCTTGTACTTCAATATACAACTAAAGGCACCCATAAAGATGATTTAGTTTTTCTTAAAAATGACTTTTCAATAAAGAAATTTGGAAGTCAAGGACAACAAAAATCTTTTCTTATTTCTTTAAAATTAGCCCAATTTGATTTCCTTGAAAAACAAAATAACAGCCCTATTCTATTATTAGATGATATCTTTGATAAATTAGATGACAACAGAGTAAAACAAATTGTAAATCTAGTTAATGAAGAAAAATTTAAACAAATTTTTATTTCAGATACAAATAAAAAAAGAACCGAGAGCACTATTAAAAGTGTAAACAAATCATACAAAATTTTTGAACTTTGAAAAAGATTTTATCATTTATATTTTTTATTGGCATCATATCCTGCACAGAAGACAATAGAATAGAGCACTTAAATGGTTACTGGGAGATAGAATCTGTAAAAAAAGAGGGGGAGCTCATAAGAAAATATACTTTTAGCAATACAATTGACTATTTTTACATCAATAATTTGGAAGGTTATAGAAAGAAAGTTACTTCACAATCTAATGGAAGATTTATGATAACTCTTCATCAGTCGGATCTTAATATATCAATAGAAAAAGGTGAGTATATTTTAAGATACCCTAAAAGAAATAAAACTTACTTTGAATCTATAAAAAAAATTGATTCACTAGAATTAATTATTTTAGATAAAGAGGGTTATATTTATAAATATAATCGATATACACCATTAGAAACAGATAAAGTTGGAGAATAATATTAAAATTGGCAGTTTAATAAAATCCTATATAAAGGAAAATAATCTAGAAAACGGACTTGACAATGTTGAAGTTAAAAATGTATGGTATAAATTAATGAAAAATGGTATTGCTAATTATACTACTGATATAACTTTAAAAAATGGAATTCTTTATATTAAGCTAAAATCGTCTGCTTTAAGAGAAGAATTAAGTTATGGAAAAGAAAAAATTATTAAAATTTTAAATGAAAAATTAAAGAAAAATCTGATAAAAAAAATTGTTTTAAGGTAATTTATTTAAAACATTTCTCCTTCAGAAAAATGAAATTTAGACTCAATTAGGGCATTTTCATCACTATCACTTCCATGTATTGCGTTTTCACTTATAGATGAGGCAAATAAATTTCTAATAGTACCTTCAGCAGCAGTGTTTGGATCTGTCGAGCCAATAAGATTTCTAAATTCTTCAACAGCATTTTCTTTCTCTAAAACTGCAACAACAATTGGTCCTCTAGTCATATAGGAAACTAAATCATTGAAAAATGGTTTATCTTGATGAATTGAATAGAATTTTCTTGCATCTTGGTTACTCATTTGAATTAATTTCATTGCTATAATTTTAAAACCAGCTGAATTTATCTTTTCAAGAATTGCACCTATATTACCTTTTTCTACTGAATCAGGTTTTAGCATTGTGAAGGTTCTATTTGTTGCCATATTTTTTTTGAGTGCAAAAGTAACACTTTTTACTAAATATTAAATGAAATAAAAATTACCTTTGTCTACAGATGTCGTATATTCGCAAATTATGACGAAAAAAGATATTAAAGAAATTAAAGAACTCTTATCAGAGCCAAAAAGTATTATTATTATACATCATAAAAATGCAGATGGTGATGCAATTGGTTCATCAGTAGCTCTAAACAACTATTTGAATCTTTGTGGTCATAAATCAAATGTTATAAGTCCCAATAACTTTCCTGACTTTTTAAAATGGCTTGATATTGATAATGAAATAATCATTTTTAATAACTCAGAAAATCAAGTAAATCTTATAAAAACTGCAGATATTATATTCACATTGGATTTTAACAATTTAGATAGATGTGGAGATATGACTAATATAGTTGGTAATTCAAATGCTATAAAAATTCTAATTGATCACCATGAAAATCCAAGTAAATATGCTGATTATATGTACTCCGATACAAAAATTAGCTCAACATGTGAAATGATTTATCATTTTATTGGAAAATTAGGAGACAATTCTAAAATAAATTCGTCTATAGCAGAAGCAATCTATACAGGAATAATGACAGATACTGGATCATTTAAATTTTCATCCACATCAAGTCTTACCCATCTAGTAGTCTCAGATTTAATAGATAAAGGAGCTGATAAAACTAAAATTCATAATGAAATATATGATAATAATAGAATTGAAAAAATTAAATTATTAAGCTATGCATTAAGTAAAATTGAAGTTATAAGTGAATATAAAACATCAATTATTGCGTTGTCACAAAATGATTTGAACAAATTTAATTTTAAAAAAGGTGATACTGAAGGTATTGTAAATTATGGGTTATCAATAAAGGGGATAAAATTTGCTGCAATATTTATTGAGGATGCAAAAGAAAAAATAATCAAGATTTCATTTAGATCTAAAGAGAATTTTGATGTAAATAAATTTGCAAGAGATAATTTTAATGGCGGAGGACATAAGAATGCATCAGGAGCAATTAGTAGAGACTCTATGTCATCTACAATTATTAATTTTAAAAACGCGTTAAAAGATTATAAAACTGAACTAAACTAAAAAAAATGAAAACTAGACTACCAATATTATTTATTTTACTATTAAATATTCTTTTTGTTGCTTGCCAAGATAAGCACAATGATCTTGGAGATGGACTATATGCGGAATTTAGGACAAACTATGGTACAATGGTCGCAGAATTATTCTATAATAAAACTCCAATTACTGTTGCAAATTTTGTAGCACTAGCTGAAGGAAATCACCCAGATGTTCAGGAAGTTTTTCAAGGGAAACCTTATTACAATGGTATAATATTTCATAGAGTTATGGACAAATTCATGATTCAAGGTGGTGATCCTCTTAAAACTGGAATGGGTGGCCCAGGATATCAGTTTATGGATGAGATAACAGAGTTAAAACATGATAAACCTGGAGTGCTTTCCATGGCAAACAGTGGGGCTGCAACTAATGGAAGTCAATTTTTTATTACAGAAGTACCAACTCCATGGCTTGATGGAAAGCATACGGTATTTGGACAGCTAGTAAAAGGAATTGAAATACAAGATAGTATATCTAATGTAGAAACTGGAATTGGGAATAGACCAATTAAAGATGTTGTAATAGAAGAATTAAATATTATAAGAAAAGGTGAGACAGCATCCCAATTTAACGCAATAGAAACTTGGTTAAACAAAAATGAAATTGAAAAACAAGCTAAAATTCAAGAAGAATTAAAAATGAAGCAAGAAATTAAGAAAATGGATTCACTAGCTAAAATAGATGTAGTAAAAATAGATGAGTATAATAAAAAATCAATAAAACGTAAATCTGGAGTAAAAATTCATGTTATTAAACAAGGTAAAGGAATCAAACCAAAAGATGGAAATATTGTGAAATTATATGCTGATGGATATTTAACAAGTGGTGTGCTATTTTGGTCTAATAACAAAGATGTTAATGAAAGACATGGAAAGTATGACCCTGAGAAAGAGGCTAGAGGGTTTTATGATCCGATAGAAATGGAATTAAGTCCAGATATGCAATTAATTCCAGGATTTAAAGAAGCGGTATATACTATGAATGTTGGAGATATAATTTACTGCTATATCCCATATCAATTGGCCTATGGCAGTGAATCTAGAGGACTAATACGGCCAAACTCAAATTTAAATTTTATAATTAAAATGGTTACCGCAGAGAATTAATCTTTTCTAGGGATGTTGTTTAGTATTTCTGTAAAAAATCTCCAAAATTTCTTTGTTGATGAAATTGAAGCTTTTTCGTCTGGAGAATGTGCTCCAAGAATTGTTGGTCCAAAACTTATCATTTCCATTTTAGGATAATGAGACCCTATTATGCCACATTCCAAACCAGCATGAATTACATTAACCTTTGGATCTTCATCATTTAATTTTTTATAACAGTCAACTGCAACAGCTAAAATTTCTGATTTCATATTAGGTTCCCATCCGGGATATACTCCAGATAATTTTATATTAAAGCCTTTATCCTTAAATGTTTTGCTAATTAAATCAGACAATTCCTTCTTTGAACTCTCAACTGAAGATCTTGTAAGACATTTAATTTCAATTAAGCCATCCTTTACAAAAACACTTGCAAGATTATTTGATGTTTCTACTAAATTATCTATTGTTTTACTCATTAAAAAAACTCCATTTGGACAGGCATCTATAGAATCAATTAAATCTATATGATCACTTTTGGTTAGAGGATTGAATTCTCCACTAGAAGTAGATATAGAAATATTAAAATTTGGATCTAATTCATCATAATTTTTTTTATTTGAATTGAAGAAATTATTTACTTCATTTTCTATGTCAGAATAATCTTGATCTTTAATTTGAATTATTGAATAACTTTCTCTAGGAATCGCATTTCTAAGATTACCTCCCTTAATTTCACAAATTCTAATATTGTATTTAGAATTAAGATTTTTTAATAGAGTATTTAGGATTTTATTAGAATTTCCTAGACCCTTATGAATTTCTGCTCCTGAATGACCTCCAGTTAAGCCATTAACTAATATTTTTACAAAAAAAGAATCTGAACAAACCTCATCAGCATTATAATTTTTAGTAATTGTAATATCTATTCCTCCAGCACAACCAATACAAATTTCATCATCTTCTTCTGTATCCAAATTCAATAAAATTTCTCCTTTAAGAACATTTTCATCAAGATTTAATGCACCAGTCATTCCTGTTTCTTCATCAATTGTAAAAAGTGCTTCTATTTCGGGATGCGAAATGTTGTTACTTTCTAAAATACTCATAATAGATGCAACCCCTAATCCATTATCTGCTCCAAGTGTAGTTCCATTAGCTTTTACCCAATCTCCATCAATTTTCATTTTTATTCCCGAAGTTTTAAAGTCAAAATCTACATCATTGTTTTTTTCATGAACCATATCGACATGAGATTGCAAAACAATTGTCTTATGATTTTTCATGTCATCAGTAGAGGGTTTATTTATTATTAAATTTCCTATACTGTCTTGGAAATAATTTAGATTTAAATTTTTTGCAAATTGAATCAAAAAATCAATTACCCTTTCTTCTTCCTTTGAGGGTCTAGGAACAGAATTTAAATCTGTAAAATTGTTCCACAAACTAATTGGCTCAATTAATCTAATTTCATTATTCATATATCTTACTTTTGTAATATAAATTTAAATTTTTATTTAACTATGATAATATCTATTCATTAACTTTATTTATGCTTAAATATAAAAAAATATTGGCCTTAAGCTTAATTCCACAATATTTTATTGTGCAATTTATTTCTTTTTATCCAGATGTAATAGAAAAAGTTTATTCAAACAATTTTTACACATACATTTCCTTTTTTTTAAGAAATATATCAAATAAAATTCCTTTTGCATTAGGAGATATAATATACATTTTCTTTGGACTTTATTTTATTTATTGGATAGTAAATAACATAAAATATCCGAAGAAACTAATTATTGAAATTTTTGCTACAATATCTATCCTATATTTTTTATTTAATATATGTTGGGGGATAAATTATTACAAAATTTCATTAAACAACCAGATTGAAAATGTCATTTATTCTGAAGAAGATTTAAATGAGTTTACACTGAAATTAATTGGTAAGTTAAACAAATTGCATCTTGAAATTTCAGAAGAAGATAGCTCAAAAGTAAGTCTTCCATATGATTTTAAAGAAAATTCTAAAATTGCTATTAAAAACTATGAACATTTATATAAGAAAATAATTGGTTATGATTCAGTAAATGATTTTATGACTAAATCATTAAATCTGATATACAATTTCAATAATAGCAATAGTAAAATGAATTTGAAAAAATCTATTTTAAGTTACCCTTTAACATATATGGGGTTTAGCGGATATTTAAACCCCTTTACTCATGAATATAATATAAATAGTTTTATTCCAAAAAACAGCAAGCCTATGGTTATTAGTCATGAAATTGCACATGAAATTGGTTTTTCATCTGAAATGGAAGCAAATTTTATAGGCTATATTGCATTAATTAATAGCGACAATTTATATTATCAATATTTTGGACATAGTTTTGCTCTTATACAATGTCTAAATGAATTGCAAAAGAATAATAAAAAAAGTTACAGCTTTCATCTTTCATCTATTAACAAAGGGATTATAAAAAACTACAATGAAATTTATGAATTCTGGAGTAAATACGATAATCCATTTGAACCGATTTTTAAAAATATTTATGATAAATTTTTAAAAGTAAATAAAGTAAGAAGTGGAATCAAAAGTTATAATAAAAGTCTTTCTTTAATTTTATACTATAATAAAAATATACAATGATTAAAAAAATATCAAGCGCAAATAATTCTGAAATAAAAAATTATTCTAGGTTATTAAAAAAATCAAAGGCCAGAAAAGAATCAAATGTGTTTCTAATTGAGGGAATTAGAGAGCTTGATATTGCTATCAAAAGTAATTATTCTATAAAAAAAATTATGTTTAATCCAAATCTCATAAGTTTTGATAAAGTTGAAAAATATCTTAATAGTAACACTGAATGTATTGAGCTAAATGACAAAGTATATGAAAAAATATCTTATAGGAGTACTACCGAAGGAATTATTGCCATAGCAAATAAAAAAAATCATGAATTAAATAAATTAAAATTACAATCAAAGTCGCCACTTATATTGGTATTGGATGGAATTGAAAAGCCTGGAAATATAGGTGCACTTTTAAGAACTTCTGATGCAGCAAATCTAGATGCAATTTTTATTGTAAATCAAAAAACAGATCTATATAATCCAAATATAATTAGGTCAAGCCTAGGATGCCTTTTTAGTAATAATATTGTTTTATCAAATATCGAGGATACTATTACTTTCTTAAATAAAAAAAATATCAAAATTTTTTCTACTTCATTAAACTCTTCAAAAGAGTATCAAAAAATTAAATATAAACAAGCATGTGCGATAGTTTTAGGTTCTGAAGACAAAGGAATATCTGATATATGGCAATCTATATCTGATGACTTAATTTACATTCCTATACAAGGTCATATAGATTCATTAAATGTATCAAATTCTGGAGCTATAATCATTTATGAAGCAAAAAGACAAAGAAATTTCAGCTGATTTTAAAATCCTAAAATTTTATTAAAGCCTTTGTCTATTAATTTGTTTATGGTAAATTTAGATTATGGCAGTTAAAGATATTGAAATAGAAAAGAAAGCATTAGCAAAAGAATATAAGGAACTACTTAAAATTAGTTATCAAACACTTAGCATTGACGATAAAAAATTGATAAGAAAAGCCTTTAATTTTGCAGTAGATGCTCATGAACATCAAAGAAGAATATCTGGAGAAGCATATATCTTCCACCCTATTGCTGTGGCAAAAATAGTTGCTCATGAAATTGGATTAGATGCTAAATCAATAGCTGCTGCACTAATTCATGATGTCGTTGAAGATAATAGTAATTATAGTATCAAAAACATTAAGAAATTATTTGGAAAAGATATTGCTAGAATAGTTGATGGGTTAACTAAAATATCAAATATTAACAAAAAAGGAGATATATCTCATCAAGCAGAGAATTATAGAAAAATGTTATTAACTCTAAATGAAGATATTAGGGTTATAATCATTAAGATAGCTGATAGACTACATAATATGCAAACACTATCAGTAATGCCTGTTGAAAAACAAATAAAAAAAGCTTCAGAAACACTCTACATTTATGCACCACTAGCCCATAGAATTGGATTATATAATATAAAAACTGAATTAGAAGACTTAGGATTAAAATATACTGATCCAGAAACATATAATGATATATCAAAAAAATTAATTGAAAGTAAAAAAGATCAAGATAACTATATAAAAAGTTTTAATAATACGATAATTAAATCACTGACCAAGGAAAAATTAAAATACGTAATTAAAGGAAGATCTAAATCAATCTATTCAATTAGAAATAAAATGATTAAGCAGGGTATTTCATTTGAAGAAGTTTATGATAAGTTTGCTGTTAGAATAATATATAAATCAAATCAAAAAAATGAAAAGTTTTTAGCATGGAAGATATATTCCATAGTAACAGATCATTTTACTCCAAATCCTATAAGATTAAGAGATTGGATTTCTGCTCCAAAATCAACTGGTTATGAAGCGTTACATATAACTGTTGTTGGACCTAAAAGCAAATGGGTTGAAGTGCAAATTAGGAGTGAAAGAATGAATGAAATTGCAGAGAAAGGATACGCAGCTCACTACAAGTACAAACAAAAGAATGATAAATCAGATGACAGTCTAGATTTATGGATAAATAAATTACAAGAGGCTTTAGAAAATCCTGACTCTAATGCTGTTGACTTTGTTGAAGAGTTTAAGTTAAATCTTTATGCTAAAGAAATATTTGTATTTACACCTCAAGGAGAATTAAAGTCCTTACCAGTGGATGCTACTCCTTTGGATTTTGCATTTTCCATTCATACTGAAATTGGACTTAAAACTAGAGGAGCAAAAGTTAATGGGAAACTTGTACCTCTAAATAAAAAACTTAAAAGTGGAGATAGAATAGAAATATTAACATCAGACAAAATAAAACCAAGTTCAAATTGGCTAGATTATGCAACCACTGCTAAAGCTAAGAGTAAAATAAAATCTACTCTAAATGCGGAAAAGAAAACACTTGCTAAAGAAGGAAAAGAAAAACTAAGAAGAAAATTAAAACAATTAAGACTAACCCTAAATGATAAAATTATTGCTGAGCTTCAAAAATATTTTAAACTAAGCACTAGTTTAGATCTATTTTACAGAGTAGGTATTAATACAATAGATAATTCTATGATAAAAAAATGGGCATCATCTAGGAGTAATGTATTTATAAGTTATATAAAAAATAAAATAAGTCGTAAACCCAAAGTAGAAACTGAAGTAAATAGAGAGGAAATAACAAAAAAATTTGATTTACTTGTTTTTGGAAATAATGAAGAAAAATTAGATTATACTATTTCATCATGCTGCAATCCTATTCCAGGAGATAGTGTTTTTGGGTTTATAACAATAAATGATGGAATTAAAATTCATAAAAAAAATTGTCCTAATGCACTAAGCATGCAATCAAACTATGATTACAGAATAATTAAAGCTAAATGGATTGATTCATCTCAAGAAGAATTCACCGTCTCAATAGATTTAACAGGAATAGACAAAATAGGGTTACTTAATAATATTACAAATATTATATCAGAAAATATGAATATTAATATGCGTAAACTCAATCTTGAAACAGATGGGGGAATATTTAAGGGCAGTATTGTAATTTCTGTAAAAACTAATAATTTAGTTAATAAATTAATTGAAAAATTAAAGAAATTAAAAGGAATTGAAAAAGTTAAAAGACTTTAAATTTTAATTAAATTTGCAATATGAAGAAGGCAACTGAACAAAATAATTCAGATATTGTAAAAAGAGTTTTTACAAATTTTTTAGAAGAAAAAGGGTGTAGAAAAACTCCAGAAAGGTATGCTATTTTAAATGAAGTATATAATACTGAAATGCACTTTGACATAGAATCGCTATACATAAAAATGAAAAATAAAAAATATAGAGTTTCTAGAGCAACTTTATATAATACAATAGAGTTATTATTAGAATGTTCTTTAGTAAGAAAGCATCAATTTTCTCAAGAAAATCAAGCAAGCTATGAAAAATGTTACTTTAATAGCCAACATGACCATCTTATTATTACCAATACAGGTGAGGTAGTTGAGTTTTGTGATCCAAGAATTGATGCAATTAAAAAAACTATTGAAGAAGTTTTTGATGTATCAATTGATAATCATGCATTGTATTTTTACGGTAAAAAAAATAAATAAAAAGAATGCCAATAGATTTATTATTAGGTCTTCAATGGGGAGATGAGGGAAAAGGAAAGATTGTTGATGTACTTACATCAAAATATAAGATAATAGCTAGATTTCAAGGTGGACCTAATGCTGGTCATACATTAGTATTTAATGAAAAAAAACACGTATTACATACAATTCCATCAGGAATTTTTCATGAAAATAAAATAAATATCATTGGAAATGGGGTTGTAATTGACCCTGTAATTTTAGAAAAAGAATTGAAAAATCTTGAATCAGAAGAAATAGAATATAAAAAATCATTATTTGTATCCAGAAAAGCTCATTTAATTCTTCCTACTCATAGATTAATTGACGCTGCAAGTGAAAAATCTAAAGGAAAAAATAAAATTGGTTCAACACTAAAAGGAATTGGGCCAACTTATATGGACAAAACAGGGAGAAATGGATTTAGAATTGGTGATCTTGAATCTGATAATTGGATTAACAAATACACTGAATTAAAATCAAAACACAAAAAATTAATTGATTATTATAATGTCGAATTAGATTATAATTTTGAAGATCTTGAAAAAGAGTTTTTTGATTCCTTAAGAACATTAAAAGAATTAAAATTTATTGATTCTGAAAATTATATAAATCATGAAGAAAAATCTGGAAATTCTATTTTAGCTGAGGGCGCACAAGGTTCCTTATTAGATGTAGACTTTGGAACATACCCTTATGTTACATCATCTAATACGACTGCTGCTGGTGCTTGTACAGGATTAGGTGTAAGCCCAAGTTCAATTAAAGATGTTTTTGGAATTTTTAAGGCATATACTACCCGAGTAGGCTCTGGTCCTTTTCCAACGGAACTATTTGACAAAGATGGTGAGAGAATGGGCAAAATTGGAAATGAATTTGGCGCAACTACTGGAAGACCTAGAAGATGTGGATGGCTTGATTTAGTTGCTCTTAAATATAGTTGCAAAATAAATGGGGTTACAAAACTAATGATGATGAAATCTGATGTATTATCAGGATTTAAATCAATAAAGGTTTGTACATCTTATAAATATAGAGGGAGTACTATTGATCACATGCCTTATGATATAGGTGATAATACACTAAAACCTATCTATAAGGAGCTTAATGGCTGGGATGAAGATATAACTGAAATTAGAGATTTTAAAAATCTACCAAAAAATCTTAAAAATTATATTTCATATCTTGAAAAAGAATTAGAGATACCAATTACTATTATATCTGTTGGGCCTGATCGTATTCAAACAATCGTTGTTTAAATTTAATTTTGAGTAATAAATTCTACATATTTAGTCTTACCCTACTGAGTCTAATTTTAAATAATAGTCTTTTTGCTCAGGATAATACCAAAATTAAAATAGAAAGTGCAGGTTTTTTTGATAAAGATGATGAGAAATTTCCTAATGCCACTGTTTTAACAAGAGATAATTTAGGACAAGTAATTATAACACATGAAGGAGTGAAGATGTGGTGTAATCAAGCATTCTTTTATCAAGACAGGAACTTTATAGAAGCATATGGAGAAGTCATTTTGATTCAAGGAGATACAATTAATTTAAAAAGCAATTACCTAGAATATAATGGAGACAATAAACTTGCCTATGCAAAGGGAAATGTAGTATTAAAAGATCCAACATCAACATTATATACTGAATCTCTTTATTTTGATAGAAATATTCAAGAAGCCTATTATAATAATACTGGAAAATTAATAAGATACCCTTCAGATACAATAACAAGTGACTTAGGAAGATACTATATAGATTTAAAGAAATATAGATTTAAAGAAAATATAAATCTAAAAACTCCAAATCAGAACATATATTCAAAAAAATTAGACTATTTAACTGAAACTGGATTAGCATATTTCTTTGGGCCAACGGATATATTTAGTAATGACACTGAAATTTATTGTGAAATTGGTTTTTTTGATACTAATAATGATAAAGGGTATTTTATTAAAAATGCAGAAATTCAATTTGATGATTCTAATATAAAAGCTGATAGTATATACTTTGATAATAAAATAAATTATGCATCAGCTACAAATAATATTACGATAACTGATACAATAAATAAAACTACTACAACAGGCCACTACTCAGAAATATTTAAAGATGTTGATTCAATGTATATAACAAAAAGAGCATTAGTTGCCTCTTATCAAGAAAATGATTCAATATATATTCATAGTGATACCATTCTAATGACTGGTAATGAAGAGAATAGAATTATCCGTGCATTTAAGAATGCTAAAATATACAAATCTGACCTAAGTGGTAAAGCAGATTCAATTCATTATAATAAAAAAAATGGTCTTGCTCAGTTAATAAATATAAATGACCAATTAACTAACCCCTTTGTAAAAACTAAAAAGCCAATACTATGGAATTTAGAAAATCAAATAACTGGAGATTCAATTCATATATTATTTAATGTTAAAAATGATGAACTAGATTCATTATTGGTTTTTAATAATGCGTTAATAATAAATAAGGATACTATAGGTTCAGGTTTTAATCAAATTTCTGGTCAAAAACTATTTGGAAATTTCATAAACAACGAACTAAAAAAAATCGACATTGTAAAGAATGCTGAATCAATCTACTATCTCAGAAATTCTGAAAATGAATTAGTAGGTATTGATAGATCTAAATCTGGAAAAATAAAAATTTTATTAAATAATAATTCAATTGAAAAATTCAAAAAAATAAACCAGGTTGATGGAAATACTTACCCTGAAGAGGATTTTTTAGATGAACTAAAGTTTCTAAAAGGATTTTATTTTAGAGAAGAAGAAAAACCTAATAGTATTGATGATTTGTTTAAAGATGATCCTCAACTAATTCTAAAAAAAATCAAAAGTCTAGAAATTAATTAATTAATACAATTAAAAAAGATTTTTTAAAATATCAAGCTCAGACTAGTCCTTATCCAATGGGAATTGAAGTTTCATATGCTAAAGGTTCCTATATATATGATGCAGAAAATAAATCTTACTTAGATTTTATTGCTGGAGTATCAGCTTGTAGTCTTGGACATGGAAATACATACCTTATAAATTCAATTAACAAACAATTAAAAAAATATATGCATGTAATGGTTTATGGAGAATTTATTCTGGAACCTTCAGTAAAGTTAACAAAACTCTTAAGCAAGGTTTTGCCAAAAAATTTAAATTCTACATACCTAACAAATTCTGGAACGGAAGCGATTGAAGGTGCCATTAAACTCTCAAGAAAATATACTGGAAGAAAAGAAATAATTGGATCAAAGAATGCATATCATGGAAGTACAATGGGAGCACTATCATTTATGAGCATTAAGGATAGGCGTGAACCTTTTGGACCACTAATTTCAAAGGTAAAATTTATAAGATTTAACTGTGATGAAGACATAATTAAAATTACATCAAAAACAGCAGCTGTAATACTTGAAACAATTCAAGGTGGTGCTGGATTTATTACACCAAAAAATAATTTTTTAAAAAAAATAAAGGCTAGATGTAAAAAAGTTGGAGCATTATTAATACTAGATGAAATTCAAACAGGAATAGGAAGAACAGGAAAAATGTTTGGTTTTGAAAATTATAACTGTACTCCTGACATAGTTGTTTACGGAAAAGGGCTTGGAGGTGGATTACCAATTGGAGCATTCACCGCTAATAAAAAAGTAATGGATACTTTACAAAGTAATCCAATGATGGGACATATAACAACATTTGGTGGTAATCCAGTAATTTCCGCATCTGCTTATGCGACATTAAAAAAAATATCTTCATCTAATTTAATTGGAGACTCTATAAAAAAAGAAAAATTGATAAGGTCAATACTAATCCACCCATTAATAAAAAAAATTAGAGGGAAAGGACTAATGTTGTGTCTTATTATGGACAATTCAAACATAGCTAATAAACTAATATTAAATGCTAAAGAGAATGGATTATTATTGTTTTGGCTATTAATAAATAAAAATGCTGTAAGAATAACTCCTCCCCTTACCATCTCTAATAAAGAAATAAAAAAAGGATGTAATATTATAATAAAAATCCTTAATGATATGATTTAATTTGTTAATTAGTTTGTTAAGAAATAAACTGATTTGAAAGCATATCTACTCCATTCTACATTATTTTTATAACTAGAGATGTTTTCTGTATGGATTTAAATAAAGTAAAATTCTCAGTAGAAAGATTTGAGAAAATGATTAATGAAAAATCATTACTCTTTTTTGACTCGTTTGAATTTGAAGACATTATCACCTATTATTTAGAAAATGGTAAAATTGATTATGCTAGAAAAGCTGTTAATTTATCATTAAAACAACATCCATTCTCAACAAATCTAATATTATTAAAAGCTGAATTATATATAAATGAAAATAGACTATATGAAGCAGAAGAATTATTGGAATCAATATTGAGTGATGATAATATAAATTTAGAGATACATATTCTCAAGGCAAATATTTCATCTAAAATGAAACTTCATAGTCAAGCTATAGATCATTTAAATAAGGCCTTACTTGTTACAGAGAACAAAAATGAAATTTATTATCTAATTGGAATAGAGTTTTTATTTCTTAAAAATTATAATGAAGCTAAATTAAATTTTATAAATAGTTTAAACTATAATTCATCAGATCATGCTTCATTATATAATATTATTTATTGTTTTGATGAGTTAAATAAAAAGTATGATTTAATATACTTTTTAAATTCCTATTTGGAGAAAAATCCATATTGTGAAATATCATGGTATAATTTAGGAAAACAGTATTATTCATTAAAAAAAATTAAAAAGGCCCTTAAATCTTATGATTATGCAATTTTAGTAGATGAAAACTTCACAAGCCCATATATAGAAAAGGGGAAAATTCAAGAAAAATTAGGAAGATACCAAGATGCCATAAATACCTACAAGATTTTATTGTCAATAAACAAAACCTCAGCACATGCTTTATTAAAAATTGGCTATTGCTATGAAAAAAATGGAAATAAAAATAAAGCATTAGCATTTTATTATAAAGCTGTACATTATGATCCGTCCTTTGATAAGGGATGGTATAGACTTGCCAAATATTTTTCAAAAAACAAAGAATATAAAAAAGCAATATATTACATAGAGAAGGCTATAAAAATCAATCAAGAAAAATCTAAATACTGGAAACTTTATTTAAAATATTCTTCATTGATTTCAGGAAAAAATTAGTAGCTTAATATTAATTTTATAGCAAATTTTAATTTTGATAAAAAACTTCAAATATTATTTAACTATTTCTCTAAAAGGAATGGCAATGGGGGCTGCTGATGCAGTACCTGGCGTTTCAGGGGGGACAATAGCATTGCTCTTAGGGATCTATGAGGAATTAGTTACTACAATAAGCAATATAAATTTATCCTTATTTAAAGAATTGAATAATGGATTTAATTCTTTTTGGAAAAAACTTAATGGAAATTTTTTGTTATCCTTAATTATTGGAATTGGAATTAGTATAATAACATTTATTAAACTAACAGCATATTTATTTGATAAATATCCAATCTTAATTTGGTCATTTTTTTTAGGACTAGTACTAGCAACTATATTTGTAATATATAAGCTAATTAAATCTTGGAATTATATCAATTTAATGTTTGTTATAGTTTCTGCATTTATATCCTTCTACATAAGTGGAATAAATATAACTGCTGATATAGATATAGATCTTATGTATATTCTTATTTGTGGAATTATCGCTGCATCTGCAATGATTATTCCGGGGATATCAGGAGCATTAATACTAGTTATACTTGGATTATATTCTACAATGATTAATGCAGTTAACAATTTAGAATTTGATAAAATCATAACATTTACTTTGGGAGCAATAATAGGACTATTAAGTTTTAGTAAAATATTAAAATGGATGTTTAATAAAAACTCATCTCTTACATATTCTATTCTTTTAGGTTTTGTTATTGGTTCATTAAGTAAAGTTTGGCCATGGAAGTCAGAATTAGGAGAAAACATTCTACCATCATCTTATATTGGTGAAAATTTCCTTTTTTATTCAATAATTTTAATTTCAATTGGCTTTTTATTAATTTTTTTAGTAGAAAAAATTCAAAAATTAAATAATTGAAAAAATCTAAAAATTTATATTCTTCATTTTTAATCTTAATTAACGGAATACTAATGGGAACAGCAAATAAGATTCCAGGAGTATCTGGTGGTCTTGTAGCAATTGCAATTGGATTTTATGAAGAACTTGTATTCTCTCTAAAAAAAATAGACAATAAAGCACTAAAATTTTTATTTTCTGGAAAATTAATAACGTTTTATAACCATATTAATGGGCATTTTTTATTTCTAATTCTTTTAGGTATAGTAATTAGCTACTTTTCAACATCAAAATTACTTGAATTGCTATTAGAAAGATATGAGATATATGTGTGGAGTTTATTTTTTGGACTTGTGATAGGAACAATATTTCATTTAAGCAAAAAAATACCTACATGGAATTCAAAAAACCTAACAGTTCTATTTATAGGGATAATTATTGGTATTATAATTAGTTTACTAGATCCAGCAAATGAAAATGACAATTTAATATTTGTTTTTATCTGTGGTGTAATTAGTGTTTCTGGAATGATACTGCCAGGATTATCTGGTTCATTTATATTGATGCTAATGGGTAATTATGTTCTTTTATTAGTTGATTCTGTTAATGCTCTTTATGATACTATATATGACATGTTTACTGGAAATTATAATTTCATTTACGATATAGAAAGAACAAATAAAATTAAAATTATATCTGTTTTTACTTTTGGTTCATTAACTGGACTAATCTTATTATCGAATATTTTAGGCTATCTATTAAAAAATTATAATCAACTATGTAATTCAGTTATTTTAGGATTTATAATAGGATCATTAGGCGTAATTTGGCCATGGAAATTAAATTTTAATATTAGTGGAAGTGAGAAAATTGTAAGATACATTCCTGACTTAAATCAAGAATCATTTGTAGCAATATTGTTTATTATAACTGGAATTATCTCAGTAATTATACTAAGCATATATGAGAATAAAAGTAAAACTTCTAATCTTTAAGTATTTTAAAAATATCTATATTTCCGTCTTGATATCTTACTTCAAGAAAATATATTCCTTTATTTAAATTATGCATATCTAATTGATTTAATATACCATCAACATTTTTTGAATATAATAACTTTGTTGACATATCAAATAAATTTAATTGCAAATTAGAATCTACAGATGATACTATTTTTAAAATATCATCAACAGGATTTGGAAAAACAATAACTGGATTTGATTGAAAATTTACAGCTAATTCATAAGCTAATTTAAAATTGGGTATACCATAACCTATATAATTATCTGGATACTCATATTGAGATGAAGTGTATCTCACAATATCCATAATCTGATTATTATTTAATGAAGGGAAAGCCTGTAAAAGACAAGCAATAGATCCAGCAATAACTGGAGAACTATATGAAGTACCACTGCCCTGAATAAGATCGTCCGAAGAATTTATTAAAAATGTACCTGAACCACGAGCTGAAATATCTGGTTTTACAACTTGTTGAAAATTATTTCCTTGTGAGCTAAAAGATGCGTAATTTCCAAAACTATCAACAGCACCAATAGAAAAAACCCCTTTAGAGTCAGCAGGAGCAATAACTCCATTATTAGATGAATTACCTGCAGAGTTTACTAAAATTATACCTTTTTCATAAGCAATATTGCAGCCCCTAGTAATAAATGCTGTTAATCCATCCATCTCTTCTTGAGAATAACTATAATTTGAATTATTATATATTCTATAACCAAGAGATGTATTGGCTAAATCTATACCTAAACTATCTGCTCTTTCCATTGCTTCAACCCAATAACTTTCTTCAATTGGATTTTCTGAAGAAGTATCTTCAGTTCTAAACAAATAATATTCTGCGTCAATTGCAGAACCATAAAATTCACCCTCAATATATCCTGCCATAATACTTAAAACATTAGTGCCATGTGAATTACCTGTATAATCAAATAAATCATCCGTTCCATCTACAAAATCATACACATATTTTATATTGCCCAAAGTTCTTAATCTCTCAAATCCATTCATAGTGTCAACATTTTTAAAACCAGCATCAAACACACCAATTGTGATACCATTTCCTTTAAAACCATTTTCATGTAAAAAGTCTAAATTTATCATTTGAATTTGATCAAGAGGAGTTCTACTAATACCATTATATCCTATTTCATCAATTTTATTCTTCTTCCATTGATTATCATTTCTGTTGATTGACCTATTTGCATATTCTATATAATTAACAAAGTCTAAGTTCAATAATTCATCAATTTCATTATAATTTCCTCTAACATGTACGCAATTAAACCATTTGGATTTTGATAAAACTTCTATGCCTTGTAAATTATTTATTGTTTCAATATAAGATGAATTAACAGGAACATCTTTATAATCAATAATGATATTTTTTGAGGTTTTTTTATCAATTGATTTCTGACTTAATATTAATAAAGGGTTTTCTATAAAATATTCATAATTTGGTTTATCATTGAAGTAGACCCATGCATCCTCTATCTGAGAATAAACTAAATTTTGAAATAGAAAAAAAATTAATATAAATCTGAAATCCATTAGATTATGAAATTACTCCTGAACCAATCAGCTCATCATCTTTATACCAAGCAGCAAATTGACCTTTTGATATAGATGATTGACTTTTATCAAATAATATATATATCCCTTCTTTAAATTTAAATAATGTTGCTTTTTGAAGTGGTTGTCTATACCTAATTCTTGCCATCACTCTAGTAGACTCATTATCTAAAATCTTTAGATCTTCTCTGACCCAATGTTCATCTTTTGCATTTATTAATAGTGCTTTTTTAAATAAGCCAGGATGTTTATTTCCCATACCTACATAAATAATATTTTCTTTAATATCAGTTTGTAAAACAAATAATGGATCAGTAGTTCCACCAACATTTAATCCTTTTCTTTGCCCAATAGTAAAGTAAAAAGCTCCATTATGATTGCCTATTTTTTTACCATCAACAATTTTATATTTAATTCCCTTTGAAGTCTTTTTAAGCATATTTCTAACATCTAAAGTTGAATAATCATTACCATCATATATTTTACTTAAAGAGTCTATTTGAATGATTGAACCACTTTTTGGTTTTAATCTCCTTTTTAAAAAATCTGGCAGCTTAACTTTTCCTACAAAACATAAACCTTGTGAATCTTTTTTAGATGCATTAACTAATCCAATTTCATTTGCAATTTTTCTTACTTCAGTTTTATATAAGTCTCCTATTGGAAATATAATCTTTGAAAGTTGATTCTGATTCAATTGGCATAAAAAATATGATTGATCTTTAGATTTATCAATACCTGAAATCAATTTGTAAACAGTTTTTCCATTAACTTTGCCCTTAACTATTTTAGAATAATGACCTGTAGCTACATAATCGGCACCAAGTTCAAATGCAATTTTCATAAAAATATCAAATTTTATTTCTCTGTTACATAAAATATCAGGATTTGGTGTTCTACCCTTCTTATATTCACTAAACATATATTTAATTATTCTATCATTATATTCTTTACTAAGATCAACTGTTTGAAATGGAATATCTAGATTTTGTGCAACTATCATAGCATCATTACTATCATCTAACCAAGGACATTCATCTGAAATAGTAACTGATTCATCATGCCAGTTTTTCATAAACAATCCTACAACATCATATCCTTTTTTCTTCAATAAATAAGCGCTAACACTAGAATCTACTCCTCCAGAAAGAGCTATTACAACTTTTTTCATTTTGTAAAATTACAAATAATGAGTGAAGATCTAATTTATGTTATATTGATTATAAAGATTGAATAAATATTGACAATCCATCAATAAACTTTTTATTTAACTTTTTATTTTTTATTCCTAATTCATTATCAAAATTATCATTATAATTAGGTAAAGAGAAATATGGAATATTATTAGGATTTCCTCGTGACATCCTACTATAAGCCATATTAAGTACAAGAGATGCACCATTTGCGCCATTAGATGTTGATAATAAAAACATAGGCTTATTACACCAAACTATTTTTTCTATTCTAGATATCCAATCAAAAATATTTTTGAAAGCAGCAGTATATGCTCCATTATGCTCAGCAAATGAAATAATGATTCCATCAGATTTTTTAATTATGTTCTTAAATTGATGTGCTTCTGTTGGAATACCATTTTTTCTCTCATAATCTTCACTATATATAGGCATTTCAAAATCGTTAAGATCCAAAATAATTGTTTGTGAATTATGAATTTGATTAGCAGCATATGTAGCAAAAGTTTTGTTTATTGAATTTGAAGATGAACTTGCTCCAAAGGCTACAATTTTTTTCAATTTTATATTATTTTACGTTAATATTTTTTTTGATTTTTTTTCTGTTTTTCAGCCTCTTCAACTAACTCTTGCATTTTTCTTTGAAATCGACTAGGAGCTTTATCAGGTTTTGCTTTATTTATTTGAATTTCCTCTCGAATTTTCTTTTCATCTAATATGTAATTTTTTATTACAAACATTATAGTAATTGATAAAATATTAGAAATAAAATAATACAAACTAAGGCCGCTTGCATAATTATTAAAGAAAATCAACATAAATAAAGGAGATATATACATCATATATTTCATCATTTTAGTCATATCAGGCATTCCTTCTTGTGGTGGAGGTTGAGATGCTGTTTGTTGACCCATAGTCATTTGCATATAAAAGAAAATTGAAACTGCGGCCAATATCGGAAATAAACTAACATGATCTCCATATCCCCATACCCTAAAAGGTAGATCTAAAACACTATCGTAGGCTGATAAATCATCAGCCCAAAGAAAACTCTTTTGGCGAAGATCAAAAGCAGATGGAAAAAACATAAATAATGCATAAAAAACAGGGATTTGCAATAATGCAGGCAGGCAGCCACTCATTGGGCTAGCACCGGCCTTACTATATAAGGACATCATCTCTTGTTGTCTCTTCATTGGATTATCCTTGTATTGCTTATTTAATTGCTCAACATCAGGTTTCAATATTTTCATTTTAGCTTGAGACAGATAAGATTTATAAAGTACTGGAGCTAAAATTAGTCTAACAATAATAGTCATAAGAATAATTGCAATACCATAAGGAAAAACTGAACTAAGAAATCTAAATAATGGCACAAAAACTCGTTTATTAATAGCTCCAAATATGCCCCAGCCAAAAGGAATACTTTCATCTAAATCTAAATCATAGTATTTAAATACCTCGTTGTCAGTTGGTCCAAAATAAATTCTAAAGGAATCATTAAACTCATTATCATTATAAGAAAATGGGATTTTAGCAATATATTCTTTGGTATACAATGTATCAATGGATTCATCTTTAACTAAATCTTTTGAGCTTATTGTTGCATTAGAAAAAGTATTATTAGAAGGAATTAAAATAGAGCTAAAAAAATGCTGCCTAAAGGATATCCAATTAATATCTCTAATTTGATCATCGTCATCCCCCATTTGTGATAATTTATCAATTTTATCACCATCATGATAATATGTTAATCTTGAATATCTATTTTCATAACTAATACTTTTTGAGTTTCTAATTCCATTTAATTTCCATGAAAAATTATAATCTTCATTTTGATTTATAAGACCTGATAATCCATTAGATTGTATTTTTACATCTATAATATATTCCCTAGGATTAATTGTATATAAATATTCTAGATATCTTTCATCTGAAACAAACAATTTCATAGAAACAACTTCATTCTCACCATCATTATATCTAATAGAGCTAAAATTCTGATCTACTGTATTTATCTGTCTATTACTAGTAGTTTTAAAATCTATATTAAAAGTAGAATTTCCATCTTTAATCAAATATATCGGCATTCCTTTATAATTAACATATTTATTTAAAGAAAGTTCTGAAATTTGTCCCCCTGCTTCAGAAAATTTAATATCAAAGAGTTCATTTTTAAACTCTAATTCTTTTATTGGATTTATTTCAATGCTTTTATCAAAGAGATCGTTATTAATTTCATCCAATAAAATATTTTCCTTCTCATCACCATTTTTTGTCTCTAATTCTATCTCTGAATTGTTATTATTTGCTATTACATCTGTTTCTGTTGGTGAATTGGACCAAATCCAGAGCATCAACAAAAAACCAATAAGCATAATTCCAATTATTGAATTAAAGTCAACATTTCTTTCTTCCATGATTATTTATTTTTGAATCTATTTTTTGCCGCAGAAATAAAAGAAACAAATAAGGGATGAGGAGATAAAACTGTACTTTTATATTCTGGATGAAATTGAACACCAACAAACCATGGATGGTCTGACAATTCAATTATTTCAACCAAGCCAGTCTTCTCATTTATTCCTGAAGCTATCATACCATTTTTTTCAAGTTTTTCAAGATATTCACTATTAAACTCATACCTATGCCTATGTCTTTCATAGACATTTTCAGTCTTATATATCTCATAACTAAGGCTATTCTCCTTTAATTTACAATCCCAAGAACCTAGTCTCATAGTACCACCTTTATTAATAATATTCTTTTGATCATTCATCAAGTCAATAACTGGATAGTTAGTTTCTTGATCCATTTCTGTGGAATTTGCACCATCAAGTTTAAGAATATTTCTAGAAAATTCTATAACTGCCATTTGCATTCCTAAACATATTCCAAAAAATGGAATTTTATTTACCCTAACATATTTTATTGCTTCAATTTTTCCTTCTATTCCTCTTTCACCAAATCCTGGAGCAACTAAAACTCCATCAAAATCTTTAAGTTCTTGTTTAATATTATTTTTATCAATATGTTCTGAATGAATCGGAACAACTTCAACCTTTACCTCATTAACTGCTCCAGAATGAATAAATGATTCTAATATTGATTTATACGAATCTTGTAATTCTACATACTTACCAATTAGAGCAATTTTAACCGTATTCTGGGGATTTTTGTATTTGTCTAAAAATTGATTCCATAATACTAAATCAGGTTTATTAGAATTAAGGCCTAGTTTTTTTAATACTACTTTATCGAGTCCTTCTTCAAGCATACAATTAGGAACATCATAAATTGTTTTAACATCTACAGATTGAATAACACAATCTGTATCTACATTACAAAATCGGGCTAATTTATTCCTTATACTATCACTAATTTCATGTTCAGTTCTACAAACTAAAATATCTGCCTGAACTCCACTTTCCATAAGAGTTTTAACGCTATGTTGAGTTGGTTTTGTTTTTAATTCTTTTGCAGCTGAAAGATATGGGATTAATGTTAAATGAATTGCAACAACATTTTTTTCACCCATTTCCCATTTCATTTGTCTTAAAGCTTCTATATATGGAAGTGATTCAATATCTCCAACTGTACCTCCTATTTCAGTAATAATTATATCATATTTATCATCTTTAGCTAAAAATTGAACATTTTGTTTTATTTCATCTGTTATATGTGGAATAACCTGAACTGTCCTTCCCAAATAATCACCTTTTCTTTCTTTACTTATCACATTTTGATATATACGTCCAGTTGTAATATTATTAGCTTGAGAAGTTTCTACATTTAAAAATCTTTCATAATGACCTAAATCTAAATCAGTTTCTGCGCCATCGTTAGTTACATAACACTCACCATGTTCATATGGATTTAATGTGCCAGGATCAACATTAATATATGGATCTAATTTTTGAATAGTTGTTCTATAGCCCTGTGATTGAAGTAATTTAGCTAAAGATGCTGCTATAATTCCTTTCCCTAAAGATGAAGTTACACCACCTGTTACAAAAATAAATTTAGTAGTATGAGACATATGCGTTATAAACGCAAACAAATTTAATGAATTTGATTAAATATATTTTAAAATATTCAGAATGATTTCAAAATATATGCTATTCAATTTCTATTAATGTTAAATCCTGAAATTTCATAATATATGCAGAGTTATTTCTATATCTTCCATCGCTATCTTTAACATACCTAAACCTATTCTCTATATATTCAGACTGATATAAATTTAAATTATTAGTGTCTAAATCCCCACAGCTTAGTCTAATTAGTAAATCTAATGTTAAATCATGACCTCTAATAGCATATTTTGATGGATAAGAATTGTACCTTGAAAAATATTTCTTTACAAAATTATTATCCTTAAAACTAGAAATTGATCGATTGATAGAAGGATAATGAAAATTTAAATTTGACATATAATAATTAGAAATATTTGAACCTTCAAAAGCTCTATTCTTATTTGTAGTAGTTAGTACTATCTCAACAGTATCATTTACAAATGAATTTAAAATGCTTGTTATATTAGAAACAAAACCTTGGTCTTTCGTCTCTAAAAAAACTATATTTCTTCCCTTAACAAAAGTTGAATCTAAGCTGTCATAAACCATTGTCCTTGTGTCAACTCCAGAATCATTAATTTCAGAAAAAAATTGATGTGCATTTGGAAATATTTTTTTTATTTTATCACTAATTTTTTTGTTGTAAGAATCTGAAATAATGAATTTTTCTGAACTAACTGTATCCCTTTCAATAAAGGATATCATTTTATTAAATAACAATTCATCATTAGGAATAGTATGAACAATATTTATGTTTTCTAAGTTAGTTTTACTTAACGGAGAAACAATTTTTATGTCAGAAGGTATTGAACTTAATGCAATTTCAAAAGCATCTGAAGTTAGTGGTCCAATTAATAAGTCATATTTTGTAAAATCATTTTCTTGAATTAATTCATAAGTAGCACTTTTTTCTGCCGCAGTATCAAAAACAGATAAATCGACATCTATTCCATAATTTGAAAATGAATCAAGTGCCATTTGGACACCAAATAAAAATTCAAGCGATATGTTTAATAGTTTGTCATTTTTTATTAATTCTTTTGAATCATTTATTGAATCGAAATTTATTTTTTTTGTTCTAAATGGCAATAAAACTGCCAATTTCTTTTTACTGTAATTAGTAATATTATCAATTAAATTTTTAGGATTTGATTCAAAATTAATTTCAGTAGAATCTTGAATTTCAAATAGATTTGATTCTAATTCAACATCACTTTTGTAAATTTTGGGAATCTTTAGTTTAACACCTTTTTTTATTTCTGTATTTGGATTAAATTTTAGTATAATATTTTTATCTAGATCGTAAATAATGGAAATTTTTTCCAAATCTTGATTTTTTTTAACCTTGTGAATTATAAAATCTGTTTGAGACTGAATAGAATTCACAAAAAATATTGTGAATAAACAGGAAATTATACTAATATTTAAATTTCTCATTCCCATTCTATTGTTGCTGGTGGTTTAGAGCTAATATCATAAACTACTCTGTTTACACCCTTAACTCTATTAATAATCTTATTTGAAACTCCTTGAAGAAACTTGTATGGTAAATTAACCCAATCAGCAGTCATTCCGTCAGTGCTTTCAACTGCTCTTAGTACCACACACCTTTCATATGTCCTTTCATCTCCCATTACACCTACACTTTTAATAGGTAATAACATAGCTCCAGCTTGCCATACTCTGTCATATAATCCTTCTTTTTTTAAGGCATTAATAAAAATGCTATCAACCTCTTGCAAGATTTTTACTTTCTCTAAATTTATTTCACCTAATATTCTTATTCCTAGACCAGGACCTGGAAAAGGATGTCTCCCTAAGATTTCAGAATCAATTTTTAAAAAGGCTCCTACCCTACGTACTTCATCCTTAAATAATAATTTTAGTGGCTCTACAACTTTTAACTTCATGTAACTTGGAAGGCCACCAACATTATGATGACTTTTAATTATAGCTGATGGACC
>MDTE01015615.1_pt1 | contig 26709 bp, 20 predicted proteins | sample 811231 | NCBI WGS metagenome assembly MDTE01 (sample SAMN05326651, study PRJNA326480) | marine metagenome | isolation source: seawater | place: Indian Ocean: Red Sea | collected 2010
GCGTGGTAACACGTGAAGCCGAGCCGTACTAATCGCCCGAGAGGCTTGACCGACTGCTACTTCAGTCACTCCATGCCAATTTATTTTTTCAGATTGGCGGCCATCACAGAAGGCTTTTCCACTCGACCTCTGTTATCGACTAGTACCGCGAGCGATCAAGCGCATAGTGTGGTAGCGACTGATCGCAGCGGTCTGTTGCTTGTCGGTGGCTATAGCGTAGAGGCTACACCCGTTCCCATCCCGAACACGGCCGTTAAGCTCTACCGCGCGGATGGTACTGCCGGGGTCGCCCGGTGGGAGAGTACGTCGCTGCCGACTCTATACAAATGGCTCGTCCGAATTTGTCGGACGGGCCATTTTTGTTTGAGTTAGACGTGCGCTTAGGATCTGATCAGCACTCAGGCAATTGATTGATTGCAACAATCGGGTTTAACGTGCTCTGAACGGATAGCTAGAAGTGGCAGGGGATCAAGACCTAGGCTTAGCGGAATGCTGATACTATGAATGCAAATATTTGTTGAATAGAGATCCGATATCGACTGAAGAGTCGAATCCTGTGAAAGTGACCCGAGCAGGCTATGTGACCCTCGTAGGCCGTCCGAATGCGGGTAAGTCAACGCTCCTCAATCAGGTTGTTGGAGAGCATCTCTCTATAGTCACACCGAAGGCACAGACTACTTGGCAACGTGTGACCGGGATACTCTCAGTAGAAACCGACCAGATGATCTTTCTAGACACTCCAGGATTGCTTGAAGCAAAGGATATGCTTCAACGTGCGATGCTTGGAGCTGCACTAGAAGCTCTGGCTGAGGCCGACATCGCTATACTCTTAATTGACTCGACCACAAAACCTAACGCGCGTGAAACAGCTTCAACTATTGAAGTTCTCAAGGAAATCAAAGCTCCTTTGTATATAGCCTTGAATAAGGTAGACATCGCTGATGAAGAATCCATTCAGGCTTGGGAAGTCTGGGCTAACAGGGAGCTCTCCGGATCAGTATACAGGCTTTCTTCTCTTACCGGGGAAGGCACTGGCTCCCTCTTGGAGGGACTTCGTGCAGAGTTGCCTGTCGGGCCGTTCTTGTACCCGGAAGAAGATATTGCATCGGACCCAGTTCGCTTCTTTGTAGCTGAGCTGGTTCGGGAAACGATCTTCGAACTCTATCACCAAGAGATTCCTTATTCGACGTTCTGTCACGTAGAAGAATTCCGGGAAAATCAAGACCCGGTCTACATACAAGTTCAAATCTTTGTAGAGCGAGAATCACAAAAAGGGATTCTTATCGGAAAGAAGGGAGGAGCAATACGGAAACTTGGTGAAGTCTCAAGGATGAAGATTGAAAGCTTCATCGACATGCGAGTGTATCTGGACCTATGGGTCAAGCCATTAAAAGCGTGGCGCAAGAACAGGATACATTTGAATCGGCTTGGCTTCCGACTGCCCGAGAGTGATGAGCCGAGTACGCACTAAAGCCCTCTCGGTAACGTTCTTATCTCGGACACCTTAGTCCTAATCTAAGAGAGGCACTCAAGTTATGAGTTCTAGAGACTCGCTTGCGATACTCCTCAGGTCATGAAACCAAAGGATCAGGCTGCTGCGGATCGTGTTATACAGGCGCTTGCAGAATCGAAACGTGGCCCACTTAAGCCGAAGGAGTTGGCACGGACATTAGGAGTCCCCTCAAAAGGATATCATAGCTTCAAACGCCTCCTGACGTCACTTGAGAAAGCGGGTAAGATCCAAAGGGTTAAGGGACACCGGTTTATTATACCGGAAAGTGTTGGACTTGAGGCCGGTGTCATAGTGCTGACAAGGGCTGGGGATGGCTTTGTCAGGTTAGATTCGGGTTCCAAGGATGTGTTTATAGGAGCGAGGCACCTCAATACCGCGATGGATGGCGACCGAGTATTAACTCGGATCGAGTCACGCAGGCGTGGACGGAGTCCTGAGGGGGTTGTAGTCAGTGTTCTTGATCGTTCTTGTGACACAATTGTGGGAACGTTCCGGTGCTCCAGGCGCAGAAGTATCGTGATCCCACTCGATCAGAAATTCTCAAAGGAAATTCTAATCTCTCCGCGTTATTCCGGTGATGCGGAAGAAGGGGACGTCGTAGTTGTGCGCCTAGATTCATATGGCGAAGGAGGTAAAAGTGCGTCCGGTAGAGTCGAAGTGGTTTTGGGAAAGCTTACAGATCCAGGCGTAGATGTGTTGGCCGTGGCCCACGGGTTCGCAATTTCCCTTGATTTTCCCGCTGAAGTTACTGCTGCCGCCGAAAAGGATGCTCGCCAGCGTATAGCCGATCCTGGTATTAAGCGGGTAGACCTCACTGACCTTTGTATTTTTACAATTGACCCGGAAGAGGCGAAAGATCACGATGATGCACTTTCTGTTGTCGCCCTGGGACAGGGTCGCTTCGAAGTCGGCGTACATATCGCTGATGTATCCCATTTTGTCCCTGAGGCGGGCCCAGTCGATGTGGAAGCTCTATCAAGAGGCACGAGCGTCTATTTGGTAGACCGTACAATTCCAATGTTACCGGAGGTTCTCTCCGCTGACGTCTGTTCTCTGAAGTCAGACGTTGAGCGTTTTACTTTATCACTCTTCATAGAGTTGGATGGTTCTGGCAGGGTTTACGGGCACCGGTATGAACGGGCATGTGTTCGTAGTCGTGGTCAGTTCTCGTACGAACAAGTAGAGAGTGTTCTGGATGGTTCTGCGAGCATCAGCAAAATCATAGACAAAGCTCTGCGTACTCTTGATGATCTAGCTAGGTCTCTAAGAAAGGTAAGGAGCGACCGTGGGGCATTAGACCTAAACATTCCGGAAGCAAAGGTAGTCCTGAATGAAAAAGGCCACCCAGTTGACATACAGCGTAGCCAGCGCCTCGAGAGTCATCGACTTGTGGAAGACTTCATGATACTAGCAAATGAGGTCGTAGCGGCTGACATGGAAAACGGCGAACTCTCTGCCATTTATCGGATCCACGAACCTCCGTTGAGCGAGAGCACAGAGAGCTTGCGCGAACTCCTTACCCGTGTTGGATACAAACTTCCTAAGGGAAGGTCTCTCAAGCCCAAAGACCTCCAACAACTCCTCGATCAAGTTCGAGGTCGTCCTGTCGAAGCGCTCATATCAAGAGTAGTGCTACGGTCACTCTCGAAGGCTCGATACGATACTCGAAATCTCAGTCACTTCGGCCTCGCTTCACCAGGCTATTTGCACTTCACTAGTCCTATTCGTCGCTACCCAGACCTTATGGTTCATCGTGAAGTCATCCGGTCGTTCATTCACGAAGAACAAAAAATCGATGGAGATCTCGAGACACTCCAGTCGATAGCTGAGCATTCAAGCTCGAGAGAACAGGAAGCCGCAGAAGCGGAGAGGGCCTCTGTTGCCTTGAAGAAGGTAGAATTTATGGAAGGGCATCTCGGGGAAGAATTTATTGGCCAGATATCCGGAGTTGCAGCCTATGGGTTCTTTGTGACGCTTGATACATACTTTGTCGATGGATTGGTTCACGTAAACAGTTTAAGAGACGATTTTTATCTACTAGATCGTGATGCGTACGCTATTATTGGTGAACGAGGACATCGTCGGTACCGTATTGGAGATCGCGTCCGTGTCCAAGTCTCACGGGTCGACAAAGAGGCTCGACATGTGGATTTTTCGCTAGTTCGAAAAATAGAATGGAAAGATTGAATTGGTGATCAAGAGAAAGATATCCTCGGTCTCACCGGGAAATTCCTTAGTGGACATTACTGATAGGCATCAATAAACACGATGAATAGGGAACAACTTCAGCAACTCGAGGAGCTTGATCGCAAGGTCCAGGAGCTTAGGGGGTACCTTTGACCTGGAGTCACGCCAAGAGCGTTTAGGGACTCTAGATCAGGACATGGTCCAACCAGGTTTCTGGGATAATCAAGACCAAGCAAAAGCCACAATCGACGAATCAAACCGTCTCAAGGGCTGGATTGATCCTTGGTCGAGCTTAGATGCTCGAGTTTCTGAATTAACAGCGTTGGTCGAACTACTAGAAGAAGAAGAAGACACTGAGTTGGACGCGGAGTTTGCTCGTGGGCTTGCTTTAGCAGAAAAAGACTTAGAAGCGCTCGAGGTTAGGACCATGCTTCAAGGTGGAGATGACCACCGAGACTCGATCGTGACAATCCACCCAGGTGCTGGAGGACTAGAGTCACAGGATTGGGCAGGAATGCTCATGCGTATGTACACGCGTTGGTCTGAGCGTCGGGGGTTTGGAATTGAGGTGTTGGACCTCCAGCCGGCGGAGGAGGGTGGAATTAAGAGCGCGACGCTTGAGGTTAAGGGCGAATGTGCCTACGGATATCTTAAGGCAGAAGGCGGTGTACATCGCCTTGTTCGCATCTCTCCATTCGACCAGCAGTCGCGACGTCACACATCCTTTGCAAGCGTATTCATATACCCGCTAGTTGAGGATGACATTGAGATTGACATTGATGAGTCAGATCTTCGCATTGATACCTACAGAGCTTCCGGTGCGGGTGGGCAGCATGTCAATAAAACGGACTCAGCTGTGAGGATTACACATGAGCCCACTGGTCTCGTTGCCACATGTCAACAAGAACGTTCTCAACATAAAAATAGAAGTACGGCCATGAAGATGCTTAGAGCGGCTCTGTATCAGCATGCTTTGCAGGAACAAGAGCGTGAGCGGGCAGTGCTCGAGGCGACTAAGACTGATATAGGGTTTGGAAATCAGATCAGATCTTATGTGTTTCAACCCTACACTATGGTGAATGATCATCGCACGGAGCTCAAGATCACTGACGTCCAGGGAGTTATGGATGGTGATCTTGATCCATTCATTGAGGCGTACTTAAAAAAAATTGGTGCGGCCTCCGCGGCCTAGTAGGATTGGAGATATATGGACGATTTAAATCAAATTTTACGAGCACGGCGTGAGAAACTAAACGCCCTTATAGAGAAAGGGGTTCAGCCGTTTGCTCACAGTTATATCCCTTCTCACCGAACCGATGAAGTCATCGTCAGCTTCGAAGATCTAGAGACTCAGGAAGGATTGGCAGAGGGTGGTGAGGGTGAGCGCACTTCGGTTGCTGGTAGGATCTTAAGTTGGAGGGATCACGGAAAAAGTCACTTTGCCCACGTTGGCGACGCTGGTGGGTCAATTCAGGTTTACTTCAAGAGTAACATTATTGGGGACGAGCGCTTTGAAGAGCTCAACCTTCTTGACCTCGGAGATTGGATCGGTGTTGAGGGGCCAGCCTTCCGAACTCGAACTGGTGAGGTCACGATTCGAGCGGAATCATACACTCTCCTAACTAAGTCACTACGACCGCTTCCCTTTGGCAAGACTGAAGAAAATACCGAGACGGGAGAGCGGATTGAGCATTCTGGGTTTGCGGATCCAGAGACTCGGTACCGGCAGCGCTACGCAGATCTTGCTGTGCATCCTGATCTAAGGAGCGTGTTCGAGACGCGTACTAAGATCATAAGAGCTCTTCGGGGTTTCTTGGACTCTGAGAACTTTCTAGAAGTCGAAACTCCTGTCCTCCAGCCCCTGTATGGTGGTGCATCGGCTAAGCCGTTTGTAACCCATCACGAAGCTCTAGGGTTGACCATGTACCTCCGTATTGCAGATGAACTCTATCTGAAGCGTCTTTTAGTGGGTGGACTCGATCGGGTATATGAGATTTCAAAGGATTTTCGCAACGAAGGTTTGAGCCGGGTACATAACCCAGAATTCACGATGCTTGAGTGGTATCAGGCATTCACTGACTACAATGATCAGATGGCTTTGGTTGAACGTCTTGTAGGCCACGTGCTTGATGAAGTGCTGAATAACAGAGAATTGAGATATGGGAATGAAATGATTTCGTTTGAACCTCCTTTCCCTCGGATACCTTTGGTAGGTGCTTTGTCAGAAGCTCTTGGAGTCGATGTTTTGGATTTAGAGGATCAGGTGTTACGGGAGAGAGCGAAGGCTCTCGGACTAGAGGATCTAGATACAGCGGGCCGGGGTAAGCTGATCGATAAGCTCTTTGGTGCTCTGGTTGAACCGGATTTGGTCCAGCCAACGTTCGTGATAGACCACCCAAAAGAATTGAGCCCATTAGCGAAAGAACATCGATTGGATTCACGACTGACTGAGCGGTTTGAGCTTTATGCGGGTCGGTTTGAGCTCTGTAACGGATTCACTGAACTGAATGACCCTCTGGATCAAAGAGCCCGCTTCGAGGCACAAGCCGGGCTGCGTGATGCCGGGGATGATGAGGCGCAACAGATTGATGATGATTATGTGCGTGCTTTGGAGTATGGAATGCCACCAACAGGCGGTGTCGGATTGGGGGTGGACCGCTTCGTCATGATGGTTACTGACCAACCCTCAATCCGGGATGTCATATTGTTCCCCATCCTAAGGCCAGAGGAGTGATTCGCGTACTTCGCCACGATCATCGTGATCGCCTGCACTGGTTCATTGCACGGCACTACCTCAGGGCCGGACGCGGACGCGGCTTTTTATCTCTTATTACCTGGATCGCTCTTGGGGGGGTAATCGTTGGAGTAACTGCGCTTGTTGTTGTGATAGGCGTTATGAGTGGCATGCAGGAGGATTTACAAGCCAAGATTCTAGAGTCGACACCGCATATTATCGTGCTTGAGTCTGGCACAACGCTTCGGCTTCACGAGTGGGAAGAAGTAGTCGATTTGGTTATGGAAGTAGATGGAGTGGTGGGAGCTGCACCTTTTGTCCTCTCACAAGTTTCGGTGGCTCGTACCGGTACTGATGGTCTTTATCCCCAGTCAGCAAATCTATACGGCATTTCAATTGATACAGGGCAAGTCGCACCGACTGAGATGGAACGTCAGATCGTAGAGGGTAGTTATAATCTTACGCTGCCCGAATCTGGCTTACCCCCGTTATTGATGGGTGTGGGACTGGCAGATCGCATGCAGCTTTTTGAGGGAGACACACTGCTCGTCGTTTCATTCGAGAATCTCAAGATGGACATTCTGGGTGGACTTAACCCGACCATGCGGCAGTTTGAAGTGACTGGTGTTTTTACGACTGGCATGTACGACTATGACATGCAGAACGTGTACACCACTCTAGAGGCAGCTCAGGAACTCGTGGGGATCACAAATCCTGGTGTTGTCGGCGGGGTCGGCGTGAGAACCAGGCAACCTGAACTCGCAGATGAGGTTCGCGGAAAAATTCAAGAGTCATTGGGTTTCCCTTTTTATGCAGAATCTTGGATGACGACGAACAGAGCTCTATTCAGTGCTCTTCGCCTCGAAAAGATCGCTATGGGCTTGATCCTCGGTCTTATTGTACTCGTTGCCGCCTTCAATATCGTGAGTACGCTTGTGATGGTTGTTGCAGATAGAACACGAGAGATTGGCATCCTCAAGGCTATGGGCATGACCCGCAGGGGTATCATGAGAGTCTTTGTTCTGCAGGGTGCGTGGATTGGAGTCGCAGGGACAATGGTCGGCACAGCTTGTGGGCTTATTTCAGCCTTCCTGATCGGACATTTTGAGATCATTCGGATACCTCCGGACGTGTATTTCGTTGATCACCTACCGGTATCGCTGAATTGGTTAGATGTATTAGGGATTATCGTAGCTAGTGTGACGATCGCTTTTGTGGCCACGATCTACCCCGCGTGGAAGGCTTCGAGATTGGAACCAGTGGACGCTATTCGGCATGAATAATCAGATATCTGCCAAGTCCCCTGTTCTCAGCGCGAGGAATGTGCAGAAGAGCTTTGTCGGAGGTGATGGAACTCGACTAGACATACTACTGGGCATTGACCTGGATGTTGGATCAGGAGAACGCATAGCAATCACTGGAGCAAGTGGTACGGGAAAGTCTACGCTCCTGCATATCCTCGGATCTCTAGACCGCCCGTCTTCAGGTCAAATACTTGTTGATCGTAAGGCAGTCTCAGACCTGTCCGAGGATGAGTTAGCTGAAATGAGGAACCACTATGTGGGCTTCGTATTTCAGTTTCATCATCTGCTTCGTGAATTTACGGCTCTTGAGAACGTGATGATGCCTGCCTTGATAGCTGGCGTGGCACGATCAGAAGCTCGTGATAGGTCCAGAGAGCTTTTAGAAGAGGTTGGAGTAATAGGACGAGAATCACACAAACCGCGGCAACTATCTGGTGGTGAGCAACAGAGGGTAGCAGTTGCGAGAGCATTGGTGAATCAGCCGCTTGTTTTGCTTGCTGATGAGCCATCCGGCAATCTTGATACTCAGACGAGTCAGCGTTTGCACGATCTCATTTTTGGGCTTCGAGCAGGGCGTGGACTTTCAATGGTGGTGGTTACTCATAACTTAGATTTAGCGCGAAGAGCAGATCGTGTGCTCGTTTTACAAGAAGGACGACTCGAGCTAGCGCCTAAGGAGTAGCCCAGGGTAATGAGAGCGGATCACCGAGGTCTACGTATCAGTTCCTCAGAAGGCTTATAATTAGCTATGTCTGGTGACCTATGTGAAAACTGTGGATCTAATCCTACGACAGTTAATCTCACACAGATAGAGAACGACGAGATGTTCTCGTACCATTTGTGTGAGGACTGTGCTGCCCAAAAAGGGCTGGAAGCAACTACTGATCTTTCAGCCTCTCCTCTACCAGATTTTCTCGCCCAAATAGGTGATGAGCCCAGGAAAGAAAATGATTTAGATAGCGAATGTTCGTTCTGCGGATTGACCTTTGCTGCTTTCCGCGAGACTGGTCGACTTGGGTGTCCACACTGCTACGAAACCTTCGAGGAGCACTTGCGCCAACTGCTGAGGCGGGTTCATGGGGGCACCAAGCACGTTGGAAAGATCTACCTCCCACCAGACCCAACAGTGTCCGAGATAGAGAAACGGATGGAGGCCTTGCGCAGAAAACTCAACAGGGCAGTAGAGACGGAGGATTTTGAACGAGCTGCAGAGCTAAGAGATCAGATACGTTCATTAGAACCGGTATCATAAGCATGTTACCTCAAGGAGCTTTACTGTCTAGGTGATGAACGATTTTAGCACGATTCCTGATTACGGATTGAGTTGGCTGGAGGCTAGTGGTGATCATTCGGATATTGTGCTTTCGACCCGAGTACGCCTAGCACGTAATCTGCAGGGTCATGCTTTTGGAGCTCGAGCTCGTGTAAATGACCGGCAGGCGGTACTGGCTAATTTCAAAGAGATTTTTGCGCGTTCTGAAAGTTTGACGAAGGGTACATTGCTTGAAATGAAGGATTTAGGGCCCAGGGCCAGACGGATTCTTATAGAGCGCCGATTGGTGACCAACGATTTGCTTGGAAAGACTGAAGTTGATCCGCCAGCCGCTACAGCTGTTCATTTTTCACACAGGGATCCTCTCAGCGTGATGGTGAATGAAGAAGATCATCTTCGAGTACAGAGTCTGCTCTCTGGGCTTCGAATTCAGGAGTCTTGGGAAATCGTAGACTCTCTTGATGAAGAGTTGGGTCAAGAACTCGCTTATGCATTCCACCCTGAATTTGGATTTCTCACGAGTTGTCCGACTAATGTGGGCTCAGGGCTACGAGCCTCAGTCTTCATGCATTTACCGGGCCTTGTGCTTACCAAAGAGATCGGAAAAGTGCTTCAGGGACTAACTCAAGTTGGCCTGACTTTTAGAGGTCTTTATGGTGAGGGGTCAGAGGTTGTCGGCAATTTTTTTCAGGTTTCGAACCAAACTACTCTGGGAAAGAGTGAGGAAGATCTAGTTGATCACCTCGATAAAATTGTCAGGCAGGTCATCCAGTATGAGATTCAAGCCAGGCAGGTACTACTGAGGGACGCAAGGAGTGTGACTGAGGATAAGATATGGCGGGCTTATGGACTGTTACGCTATGCCAGGGCCCTGTCCTTCGAAGAACTGATGAATTTATTGTCAGGGGTACGCCTTGGGTTGAGTCTGAAACTACTCCCAGGGCTCCGTGTATATACTCTGAACAAAATGATGATATTTACGCAGTCTGCGCACTTAGAGCAGGCTGTGGGGCGGGATCTGGTATTAGAGGAAAGAGATTCTCACCGGGCAGCATATGTGAGACGGATTCTTACCTCAGAAGGTGATGTGACGGAGAACCCATGATAGCGATACTACAGTGTTCAAAATAAACAATCCCAGCTAGCGATGAATTACAACTTCACCGACCGGGTCCGAAAAGTTTTGGCTATGGCTCGTGAGGAAGCAATACGCTTGCAGCATGATTATGTCGGAACTGAGCACATCCTGCTCGGCTTGATCCGTGAAGGTGATGGTATGGCATCGGCAGTGCTCATTACTCTGAATGTTGACCTTGAACAGGTTCACGAACGTGTGGAGGAGTCAGTCCGGAAGGGGAAGGCGACGATAGCGCTTGGAGAACTCCCCTATACTTCTCGTGCGAAGAAGGTTCTGGAGTTTGCGATGGCTGAGGCCCGGGATTTCAGCCATTCATACGTGGGGACTGAACATCTGTTACTGGGTCTTTTGCGAGAAGAGAAAGGCATTGCAGCTCAGGTCCTGAACTCGCTTGGTGTAACACTTGATGAGGCTCGAGGAGAGACTCTAAAGATACTGGGCTCTTCAGATACAGCGGCTGAGCCTGCAGGGATTGGCGGCGGTGGAGCCACTGGGTCTCCTGGGCATGACGATAAGAAGTCTAAGACTCCTGCTCTTGATCATTTTTGTAGGGATCTTACTGAGTTGGCTCGTAAGAATGAACTTGACCCCACAATTGGTCGCGAAGCTGAAATTGAAAGGGCTATTGAGATTCTTTGTCGAAGGAAGAAGAACAATCCGGTTCTAATTGGAGAGCCAGGAGTGGGTAAGACCGCCATTGTAGAGGGTCTCTCACAATTAGTTGCGAGTGGTGAAGTTACAGACGCACTTGAGGATTACCGGGTGCTTGCATTGGACATGGCTGCGGTAATTGCAGGTACGAAATACCGTGGCCAATTTGAAGAGCGCTTGAAGGCAGTGATGAATGAGATCGAACAGGCCAAAACGATAATTCTATTTATCGATGAAATGCATACTCTGGTTGGGGCGGGAGCTGCTGAAGGAGCCATTGATGCATCTAATATGCTTAAGCCTGCGCTTGCCAGAGGTGAACTCCAATGTATTGGAGCCTCAACTCTAAATGAATATAGGAAATACATAGAGAAGGATGGGGCATTGGAACGGCGTTTCCAGCCGGTCATTGTGGACCCCCCGATAGTTGAGGAGACCATTGAGATACTTCGGGGTCTCCGGAGTCACTACGAGGACCATCATCGCATTGTAATTCCTGATGATGCACTTGAGCATGCGGCTAAGCTTTCTGACCGCTACATCACAGATCGCTTCCTTCCTGATAAAGCGATTGATGTCATTGATGAAGCGGGTGCTCGCGCCCGGATCGCTACCCGGGTTCCTCCACCTGAAGTTGAAGGACTCAAAGACCAACTTGCTGAGATTGGGCAGAAGAAGGAGGCCGCTATTGGTGATCAGGATTTTGAGCGGGCTGCTGAGCTTCGTGATGAGGAACGAGAATTCAGTAAATTGATTCGAGCGAAGCAGGAAGAGTGGGAAGAAGAAAGAAAGCAGCATCGTCCGGAGATTTCTCCTGATGATGTAGCATTTATTGTCAGTCGGTGGACTGGAGTCCCTGTAACAAGGATTTCCCAGACGGAATCAGATCGTCTAGTACACATGGAAGACGAGCTTCATAAGAGAATCGTCGGGCAACAAGATGCGATTGAGGCCGTCAGTCGAGCGATCCGCAGGAGTCGTGCAGGGCTTAAGGATCCGCGAAGGCCGATCGGCTCTTTCATTTTTTCTGGACCTACAGGTGTAGGAAAGACAGAGCTTGGACGTGCACTCGCGGAATTCTTGTTTGATGACTCTGAGGCTCTGATTCGGGTCGACATGAGTGAATACATGGAAAAGTTCTCTGTTTCACGCCTGATCGGGGCTCCTCCGGGATATGTGGGTTACGAGGACTCTGGCGCACTCACTAAGGCTGTTCGTAGGAGGCCGTATTCCGTAGTGCTGCTAGACGAAATTGAAAAAGCCCACCCAGACGTATTTAATATCTTGTTGCAGGTGCTTGACGAAGGCCATCTGACAGACAATTACGGCCGTGTCATCGATTTTAAGAACACTGTTCTCATAATGACATCGAACCTCGGGGCACGAGATATTACAAAAGGACGAGGGCTTGGCTTCCAAACAGGTGATGCGAAATCAAGCTATGAAGTAATGAAGGACAAGGTTCGGAAGGAGATTGAGCGAGCTTTTAATCCGGAGTTTTTGAATCGCATAGATGACACAATTGTGTTCCATCCACTCTCGAAAGATGAGATCGCCCAAATTGTTAGCATACTTCTGGCTGATGTTCGGGATAGGCTAGCAGAAGAGGATATGACGCTGACCCTGAGTGAAGCAGCGGTTCAGTTTCTAGTAGAAGAAGGATATGATGAGAAATTCGGAGCACGTCCTCTGAGGCGAGCGATACAGCGTTTCCTAGAGGATGCGCTTTCGGAGAAGATTCTCATGGCTGAGTTTTCTCCGGGTGATGAAATCGAAGTCGATATAGATTCGTCAGGGGAGGGGCTTGCGCTCCGAGCGGAGCCTGCAACTAAGACGTGATCAGACCCAGCATTAGTAGGTTACGTGCTGTTGTGAAGGCCACCGCATTAGCGGCGGCCTTCTTTACGGCCCTATTTGGAGCTTCTCCTGAGAGACTATCTGGGTGGCAGGGACAGCAAGGCATAGTTTCGGTTGACACTGTGATAGTTGAGGGAGCCTCTCAGCGTATCCAAGACCAAAGCGTATCAGCCATATTTGGTATTCAGGCGGGATCAGAGATTACGTACAGGGATATTCAACGAGGTATCAAGGCGTTATACGCGACCGGTCAATTCAGTGATATTGTCGTTCGGGCGAGAGGTGTCTCACCGGTCGAGCTCGTAGTCCAGGTTGAAGAATATCCTCGTATTCGTTCGGTTCAGATTAATGGCCTTGAAAGTTTTTCGGCCCGCCAAGTTAGAGATACTACAGATCTTGAGGCAGGCTTCCCAGTAAATCTGCAGAGGATTCTGGACGCGAAAGCTTACGTCCGTGAAGAATTGTCAAGCAGGGGGATTCCGTTTGCTCAGATTGACGAACGTCTGGTTCCGGTTGATGACGGATTTAATGAGATCGATCTGATATTAGACGTCATTGAAGGGCAGCGTGTCACTGTGTCGCGTGTAGAGTTCATCGGTAATGAAGAGATTCCCGAGGATGAATTGCATGGAGCGATGTCAACAAAATCTGAAGGTTTTTGGTGGTTCCGTTCCGGTGATTTTGAAGCATCGAGGCTTCAGATAGATCTTGAAGAGAATCTTCCACAGTTCTACGGATCTCGAGGATACCTCGATTTTCAAGTTATTTCTGATACAGTAATCGTTGATCCAAAAAGTGGAAAATCAATCTTACGGGTTGAAGTTGATGAAGGTGAGCAATATCGGTTAGGGTCGTTCAGCGTGAACGGACACACACAATTCACGACTGAGGAACTGGAGGTTCTTTTCCAGGAAGCAGGTGGTGGTATCCTGAGTAGCCTTGGGTTTGGTGGGGGAGATTCAGAAGGAGTCGACGGGCAAGTTTTTGATGCTACTAAGTTCAACGAAGCAGTGGTCACAGCTGAAGAACAGTATCGGAATGAGGGCTATCTCTATATAAGAATCAATCCGGTGATCGATAGAAGACCGGGCACGAACGGTGAAGCTCCAATCGTGGATGCTGTTTGGGAAGTGGTTGAAGGTGCTCCAGCACTGGTAAATCGTATCGCGATCATAGGCAACGAATACACCTACGAATGGGTGATTAGGAACCAAATCTTCGTTCTCCCTGGAGATGTTTATAGCCAGAGTCGTGTACTACGAAGCTATCAAAACATTTCATCTCTGGGCTTCTTTGAAGCTCCGATGCCGTTTCCAGACATTCAGCCTAACGAAGATGGTGATGTGGATATCACTTTCAATGTGGTCGAAAAGCAGACCGGTTCAATCAACTTTGGTACGTCCATGGGTGGAGGATACGGGCTTTCAGGGTTCGTTGGATACCAGCAACCAAATCTGTTTGGCCAGGCAAAATCAGGTAGCCTCCGTTGGGACTTTGGGCGATACCTTAACAGTTTTGAGGCTAGCTATACTGATCCTGCGCTTTTCCAGTCTTTGATGTCAGGATCGTTATCACTGTTTAATTCCCGGGACCGCTTTTTCCAATTTTCAACCGGTAGAAGAACCCGACTTGGGACATCAGCTCGGGTTGGATTTCCGTGGCCGAATTCTCGTGTAAGTCGTGTGTTTCTAGGGTATAGCATCTCTCGAACGAAGTATGAACTGTTTACTGATGTGGAAGACACCTCCCTCTTTGGTCGTCCTCCGGGGTTGCAGAGTCAGCTCTCAGTAACTCTCACTCGCCAGACTTTGGATCATCCACTCTTTCCGACGGTTGGTTCCCGGCAAAACGTGGTTGTGGAATTCAACGGAGGATTATTAGGAGGGAATGGTGATTTCACCAAGATCCTTACAGAAGCGAACTGGTGGCTACCTATAGGGAGCATGGCGGATGGTGAGGGTCCGAACCAAGGGCCTCGCTTCGCCCTGGGTCTCACACTTCGTGCTGGATCTGTTTTCGGGGACGCAGGTGCATTTCCCTTCGACCGATTCTGGATGGGTGGAGTACAGTTCGGTCAGAATCTTCGTGGATATGATGAGACATCAATTACTCCACAGGGATTTGTCCCGGAAGGCAGGGCAGGCGGTATCATGGAGATTGAGCGGTTAGGTGACGCATTTTTTAGTCTCACAGCAGAGTACGCCTTGCGCATGAGTGACCAGTTTGGGATCTCCTTATTTTACGACGCAGGTAACGTTTGGAGAGAGCCTAGTGATATCGATCCGACACGTCTCTTCCGAGGTGCGGGTGTTGCTGCACAGGTGGTTACCCCATTCGGCCCAATCGGCTTAGACTATGCATACGGATTCGACAAGATAGAACCGGGATGGCAGCTTCACTTCCGCTTGGGCCAGGGTTTCTAGATCTTCAGGACTAAGAGTGCAATACCAGAGGAGTTAACTGAAATGCGAAGCACCGTGATACCTCTTCTAGTGGGGGCCCTTTTTGTAGCTGCTATTGGGTCGTTAGAAGCTCAAGCCCTTAGAATCGGATATATCCAGTCTCAAGAGATCTTGGCGGCCCATCCGGGTACAGCAGAGGCCCAAGCACAGCTGGAGCAAGAAGGACAAGCCGCTGAAGAAGAAATGCAGCGTATTCAGACCGAGTTGCAGAATATGCAGCAGCAACTGCAACAACAATCCCTGACTTTGTCCCCTGAAGCTAAAGCCAATCGTGAAGCGCAATTGCAACAGAGATTGGTAGAGGCCGAACAGCGCGCCCAACAAATGCAGGCCGCGCTCCAGCAAAGGCAAGCAGAGCTCATACAACCAATCATGGAAGAGGTTACCGCTGTGATTGAGGCGATCCGTGAGGAGGGAGACTACTCCCTTATTCTAGATGCAGGTGCTGGCTCAATTATTTCAGCAGACCCGAGTCTGGACCTTACGCAAGAGGTCATATCACGTCTGGAGTCTGGCTCGGGTGCAAATCCGGGGGGCGAATAGAGTATCTAAAAAAAGAGTAAGGCATAGTAGGAAGGGCCCAGGGCGCGACTCTAGCGCTTTGGGCCCTTTTTAGTGTTGACCACAGTCCGATGATCATAGATCACCTAATTACAGAGCAGAGCTGAGTTATGAGTAAAAACAGAAGACAAAATCCCGAGTCCCCTAGAATGACTTTGAAAGAGATTTCGAAACTTGTGGGAGGCAGACTCGAGGGTGATGGGGATTTATGGGTATCCGGAATTAGTCCGGTCGATGAGGTGGATGGAGATCAGATGGCGTTTCTGGCGAAGAAGCGTTACACACGCTATGCCATAAGCTCCGAAGCTAGGTCATTTCTAGTCAGTTCTGACTTACAAGCTTATGTGCCCTCGAATACACCCTGCGTAATTGTCGAAGAACCTTATGGGGCCTTGAGGACAGTACTCAAATACTTTCATCCTTCTCAGCCACATAGTCCCTGTGTTCATTCAACGGCTGTCATTGGTCAGAGGGTTCAATTCGGCAATGGAGTATCAGTGGGGCCGTACGCTGTTATAGAAGACGATGTACAGATAGGTGATGGGTGCAGAATCGGTTCTCATTGTGTGATTGGTCAGGGTTCGACATTAGGAAAGGAATGCCTTTTTCACCCGCAGGTAGTCGCGTACGAGCAAACAGTGATTGGAAATAGAGTCGTCGTGCATTCCGGAGTTCGCCTAGGCTGTGATGGGTTCGGTTTTACACTAGTTGATGATGTTCACTTAAAGATTCCTCAGGTGGGTCGGTGTATCATAGAAGATGATGTGGAAATTGGTGCCAATGCGACAATAGACAGAGGATCCCTAGGTGATACCGTTGTCGGGCGTGGTAGCAAGACGGACAATCTTGTTCATCTAGCGCATAATGTGAAAGTGGGTGCGTGTTCTCTGTTTGCTGCGCTAGTTGGTGTTGCCGGCTCAACTAGGATCGGGAAGGGGGTTTGGATGGGAGGGCAGGTGGGCGTAAGTGATCACCTGGAGGTCGGAGATGGGGCACGCCTCGCGATAGCCACTAAACTCATGCGTGATGTGCCTAGCAGACAAACCGTGTCTGGTCATCCTGCTCGTGAACACAGAGAGCAACTCAAGAAGCAGGCTAACCTCAGTCGACTCCCATCTCTAGTAGAACGCATCGGGATCTTAGAAGAGAAGTTATCCGGACTCTTGGGCGGTGAAGCTGAGCTGAAAGCTTAGTTTGAAAATAACCTCGTGATTAACTTTAGGTCGTTATGACAAAATTAAGTCAACGAACTATCGGGAAAGACGTGAGTTTAACCGGGGTAGGTATTCATTCTGGAGAATCTGCCACGATCACACTTCGTCCTGGTAACGCAAATACGGGTATTCGCTTCCGTCGACTTGACCTAGAGGGTTGTCCAGAAATTCCAGCGAAACTCAACCATGTTATAAGAACTGAGTTGGGGACTTCTCTCGCTAATGGGGATGCACAGGTAAATACCGTTGAGCATGTGATGGCCGCCTTGGCTGCAGCTCAAGTCGACAATGCGACCATTGATCTTGATGGCCAAGAGATTCCAATTCGGGATGGATCGTTCCAAGACTACGTTAGCGTGTTAAAAGATGCAGGGCTTAAGTCACAAGGGGTAAAACCGAGGGTTGTTCAAGTTAAGAATAGAGTCACCACTACAGGTGGAGATGGTCAGTCATATTCCGCAACTACTAACAAAGGACTCACGGTTGTGGCGTCAATCGACTTCGACCATTCTGCGATTGGCCGGCAGAGTGGGGAGTTCAACATCGACTTTCATAGTTTTGAGACTGAACTTGCTTCAGCACGCACATTTGGTTTCAAGAAGGACGAAGAGGAGCTACATGCTCGGGGGTTGGCGTTGGGAGCCTCACTCGACAACACTGTAGTTCTGGCCCAGGATGGTGTTATGGGTGGAGAACTCCGATTCCCAAATGAGTTCCTAAGGCACAAGGTTGGGGATCTAGTTGGGGATCTAGCACTCTTAGGTGCAAGGATAGAAGCACGTATTGTGGCGGAACGCCCGAGTCACGCTGGCAACATTCAGCTTGCAAGAGCGCTTCAGGCTCACGCAAGGGACACCAACAGGGAGGCTATCGTCGATACAGCCAAGATCATGCAGCACCTACCGCACAGATATCCGATGCTTCTGGTAGATAGAATTACGGAATATGAGGCGGGTAAGCGCATAGTTGGAATCAAGAATGTCACGATCAATGAGCCGTTCTTCCAAGGTCATTACCCTGGACATCCAGTTATGCCAGGCGTTCTCATCATTGAGGCAATGGCGCAGGTGGGTGGGCTGCTACTCATGGAAGAGGTTGAAAAAGATGAGGACAAAGTGGTCTACTTTATGTCTCTTGATCGGGTGAAGTGGAGGAAGCCAGTTACCCCAGGTGATACAATCGTTTTTGAGCTAGAGCTTCTGCAGTTTCGAAGACAGGTTTGTAAGCTAAAGGGTCAGGGCTTTGTCGAAGGTAAGCTCGTCGCCGAAGCAGAAATGATGGCGACGATTGTCGATAGATGACTGGACCCGTTATTGGCGCCAGAGGGGAGACGTTTATCCATCCGACGGCGATGGTTGATTCTCAAGCGGAGCTTGATATCGGGGTAGAGGTTGGCCCTTGGGCTATTATTGGGCCCAGAGTTCACGTCGGAGGTGGTACCAACGTTGGTCCACGGGTACTAATTGAGCGGGATACTCTAGTTGGAGAAGATTGCCTCATAGCGAATGGAGCAGTTCTTGGCACGGACCCTCAAGACTTAAAGTACAAGGGTGAAGAATCATCGCTTGAAGTTGGTGACCGCACTGTGATTCGAGAGTTTGCGACCCTCAACCGTGGTACTCGAGCTTCAGGCAAAACAGTCATAGGAAGTGACTGCCTGATCATGGCATATACTCACGTGGCTCATGATTGTGAATTGGGAAACCACGTAATCTTAGCAAACGCGGTGAACATGGCGGGTCATGTCATTATCCAGGATTGGGCTATAGTGGGAGGGATGACACCGATTCACCAATTTGTTCGCATTGGGGCACATGCATTTGTCGGAGGTGGGTCAAGAATTACTAAGGACATACCCCCTTACTGCCGTGCGGCGGGGAGTCCCCCAAAGCTTTATGGGTTGAACTCAGTAGGTCTCGAAAGACGGGGAGTGTCACTGGATGTAAGACGAGCTCTAAAAAAAGCTTATCGGAAAATCTTTCAATCAGACAAGACTATCTCTGAAGCAGTTCAAGAAGCCGGACTAGAGGTCAATCAAGTTCCTGAAGTTGGCCATTTAGTTAAGTTTATCCAGGACAGTGAACGGGGGGTCACGACGTAAGGATGTCCTTAATCCGGATGCGCCTAAGGCGTAAGAAGAATTGGATTGATAGTCGGAAGGGGATGCATCCCGCGCGACTAATTGCTTTCCTGATCCTTACGGCAGCGGTTATTTGGTATCTCGGCTGGCGGTTCTAGCTAACTGTGGTAGAACATAGCCATAACCAGTTCTAGGAAGACGGTAGCTAACTTGACCGAAGTCCTTCTGGTTGCAGGGGACCCGTCCGGAGATCGGTATGCCGCTGATGTCGTGGAGGCACTTAAGGATAAGCTCCCTAGCGCTCGGTTTGTTGGATTAGGCGGACCTCATATGGAAGCTGCGGGAGTTCATACTCTCGCGGGGTTAGAAGAACTCGCTGTTATGGGATTTGGAGAAGTCGTCATGAGGCTTGAGTTCTTTCGGGACCTTGAGCGGAAAATTCATGCATTACTCTTAGATGCAGATTTAGTCGTGCTAGTAGATTTTCCAGGTTTCAACATGCGGATTGCTAGAACAGCATCAGTGTTTGGGCGTCCTGTCCTCTATTACATACCACCAAAGGTTTGGGCATCTAGACCTGGCCGAGCAGAAGAATTAGCTAAGATCGCCGATCACATTGCAGTTATTTTTCCATTCGAAGTAAATGTTCTGGGTGACGCGGGTGCCGATGTTACTTTCGTTGGAAATCCACTGTTGGATCGCCCTGATAACGTTTTGGGCAAAGGTGACTTCCATAAACGCTTTGGTCTGGACCCTGATCGTCCGATTCTGGCAATGCTCCCAGGTTCACGAGAACAGGAGATCAAACAACACCTTCAGCTTTTTCTGGATACAGCTGAGATGGTGACCGCGAGGTGCCCTCATGTGCAGCCAGTTGTCTCAAAAGCGGAATGGTTGAACGGGACCTTGTTTGAGGGTTTGTGCGTCCCGGTGATTGAAGACACCAGAGGACTTCTGCGACACGCTAGAGCAGGCCTTGTGAAATCAGGCACCGCGACTCTTGAAGCAGCTATCGAAGGGATGCCTTTTGTCGTCGCCTACAGAACATCCTCTTTTTCGTGGGCAATTGTGAAGCGAATGCTTCGAGTCAAATACATCTCACTCGTTAATCTCATGGCGAGAGACTCCATTGTTCCGGAATTGATTCAAGGAGACGCGCGTCCCAAGAAGATTGCTCGGCACCTCATCCCTCTTTTCGATGATAAGAGTCCTGAGTACAGGAGGCAGATTTCTGAATTGCCAGGGGTGACTTCTCTTCTGGGGTCATCAGGCTCAGCGGAACGCGTAGCTAATCTTGCAGTTTCTCTTCTCGGGCTGAAGCAATGAGCTGGTTGAAGTCTAAGGTTGCCGGCTTAGTGGGTGCCGGCCTAGTTCGTTCTCTGTTGACGCTCACACGAGTAGAGCGGGTCGGAGTTGAGAATTATCAGAAATTCAGGAGTTCAGGCACTCCAATTGTGTTCGTGTTTTGGCATGGAGGACTTCTTCCACTCATACATTATCATCGGCAGGAAGGGATCGTTGTGCTTACGAGCGAGCATAGGGATGGAGAGTACGTTACTCAGATCGTCCGACATCATGGATTCCCCGCAGTTCGGGGGTCATTCACGCGTGGGGGAACAAAGGGCCTGAGGGGATTGATCCGGGCCGCACAGTCCGGTCGGGATGTTGCACTAACTCCTGATGGCCCAACGGGTCCAATGGGTGTCTTTAAGCCAGGATCACTCCTGATTGCTCAGATCGAAAATCTACCCGTGGTACCGATTTCAGTAACAGCATCATCAGGGTGGCACTTAAAGAGTTGGGATAGATTCCTTATTCCGAAGCTATTCTCGACTGTACGACTCCGGTATCACTCTCCTCGATTCGTAGGCAAACATGCTACCCGAGGAGAGTTGGAACTCATAGCTCAGGACATTGAGGAAGAATTGAATGCCTCCACGACTGTATTAAACGATCAAATCCCGGGATCCTCATCGCAAACTCTAGTTCAACACAGGCACCAACTGTTGAAGCACATATGATTTTCCATGATGCGAGGCTATTGCATCATTGGCGGGTTGGAGGAGGTGGTATCCTGAGAGGAGCTCTGACACTACTCGGCTATCCTATAGCGTCTTCCTACAGTGCCGTGATGGCTCTGCGGAACTCCCACTATGACCGTGTCGGTGGGCAGAAGATTCCGGGAGTGAAGGTGGTTTCAGTTGGTAATCTTGTGGTAGGCGGGACTGGGAAAACTCCATTCTCAGCTTGGGTTGCCAAAGAACTGAAGGTTAGAGACTTAAGCCCGGCAATCGTAAGTCGAGGTTATGGGAGAGACGAGCTTATTCTGCACAATAAATGGAATCCAGATACACCTGTAGTAGCGGACTTAGACCGTTTAAAAGCAGCAAGCCTTGCCGGTCTAGAAGGCGCTGATATAGTGGTTTTAGACGACGGATTTCAGCATCGGAGAATAGCTCGAGACTTCGACATCGTCCTATTGTCGGCCGAAGATGGTTTTCCTGGTTATTTGCTACCTACTGGGCCATATCGAGAGCCAGTCCAATCACTAAGGCGAGCGGATGCAGTTCTAGTCACACGTCGAACAGCGCCTTGTCTAGTTGCTGAGAAGGTTCTCGCTCAGGTAAGGGGAATTGCTCCAGAAGCCCTGACTGCGGCCATCCACTTGTCCCCGTTTGCATGGCAAGATCTTAGAGGGTTCCCGGCTACTCCGCCGGATGGAAATATTCTAGCCGTCGCGGCAGTAGCTCGACCGATTGAGTTCAGCCAGAGTATCGCTAACATGGTAACGGGGACTGTGGAGTTAATGTCTTTTCCAGACCATCACGATTATCGATCGGATGACATAAAGAAAATCTGCCTAGCAGCTAGGGAGCGAACTATAGCTGTAACCGAAAAAGACGCCGTTAAGCTAGCTCAGTACGATGATATACTTGGAGAGGTCCGGGTATTGGTAGAGCGAGTACGATGGGAGTCTGGTCGACAAGAGATGGAGCGAGCATTAGACGAGTTGGTAGGTGCTACTGCATGAGGGTTCAAATTCTGGCAGTGGGTAAGGTGAAGGGTTCGTTTGCGGAGAGTGTCGCGGAGTATGAGAAGCGCGCCGCACGTTACTGGAAGTTAGGTGTTGAGGAAGTGTCTTCTGGTGCTCGAGGTGCCTCTGCTAATCCAGAGTCAGTAATGAAGGCAGAGGCTACGAGGCTTCTAGCACGAATCCCAAAAGAACTGGAGGTCGTAGCTCTAACTCGGTCAGGTATGACCATGAATTCGAGAGAGCTCGCAAGGTACTTGGAACAGAGGGCTTTGACGGCCTCAGCAGGTGTAGCTTTTATAATTGGTGGCGCTTACGGCCTTGGGAATGACGTTCTAGTTCAAACGCAGAGAAAACTATCGCTGTCACCCATGACCTTGCCGCACCAAGTTGCTAGGCTTGTCTTGGCCGAACAACTCTACCGCGCAGGGACAATTTTGCGTGGTGAGCCATATCACAAAGGATAGCAGGTCCATGCTCATATCGGTCTTGGCATTACCTAACTAGCGGAAAACCAAAAAGCGATGGAATTCATTGTCGGATATCCGAAGGGCTCTCCCCTCGTAAGTGATTACTTAGCCAACAAAGATCAGGTCGCTGATTTTTTTGGGAGAAGTTTTTTGTCTGTAGGGGACTTCCAGTCGAAAGCAATGGAAGTGGATGGGCGTTTTGGGCGCGCAGAACGTGAGTTGGCAGCCCAGGCGGTACTGGTACCACCTGGAGCGGATGAAGCCCGACTCGAAGCTTTTGTGGAAAAGGGTGGGTACATGGTGACTACTGGCCAGCAGCCAGGGTTACTTGGAGGACCACTTTATAACATCTATAAAGCGTTCACGGCAGCACGACTTGCTGCTGAGCTGGAAGAGAGGCTAGAAAAGCCAGTAATTCCATTGTTTTGGGTGTCATCAGAAGATCACGATTGGGATGAAGCAGGCCATACCGAGATTATTGGGGTTGATAACAAGATTCACCGAATTGAGTTGGAAAATATATATTCGGAGACTGATCCACCGATCCACAGAATCCAAATCGGCTCGGCTGCCCAAGATCAAATTGATGAATTCGTGCAACTGCTTCCAGATACAGAGTTTAGCTCTCATTATATCAAGTTAATTCTAGGGTCCTTTGGCCCCGAAAAAACCCTTGCAGATGGCTTTCATCTTCTTCTCCAGGAGCTGTTAGGCCGTTTTGGTATTTTCTTTACTGATGCTGCTCACCCTAGCGTAAAGGCTCATTCGGGCCGGATGTTGCTTGAGGAATTAGCACGTTCTGAGGAATTGGAGGCAATCCTAAAACGGACTGGTGAGGGACTTTCCTTGGCGGGATATGAGCTACAGGTGCCACTACTAGAGGGGGGCGTGAACCTGTTCTTGGAAGGTTCAGCTGGGCGTGAACGGTTATACCGGGAGGGCGACGGGTTTAGACTCCGGACATCGGGTGAACATGTAACACTTAGAGATGTGAAAGAACGCCAGGCTGAAGATCCTCTCATTCTTAGCCCGAATGTTCTATTACGCCCTGTAGTCGAGAGCGGTGTTTTTCCGACACTGTCGTACGTCGGGGGCCCGGGTGAGATAGCATACTTCGCTCAGCTCGGTGAGTATTTTCAGGCTCATGGACTCGAGATGCCCGTCGTTTACCCCCGGTGTGGTGTCACTTTGGTAGAGAAAAAGATACGCAAAATACTGGACAAGTTTAAATTGCGGATGGAGTTCCTTCAGAAGCCTTTCCACGAGGTTGCGAGTGAAGTGGCGCGCGAAGGTATGCCAAATGAAGTGGAGGAGGCTATCGAGGGTTTGCGAGGATCAGTAGCCACGTGCACTGAAGAGATAGGTCAAGCGGTTAGTTCAATTGACCCTACGCTTAATGCAGCAGCAGCCCAGGTGCGTAGCCAGACTTTATCAGCACTAGATGAACTAGAGCGAAAAACTCTCCAAGCTCTCAAACGAGAGAAGCAAATAGGGTTGAACCAGCTAGAGAAGGCACGATTGCATCTTTATCCCAATGGCAAGCCAGCGGAGCGGATTCAGAATCCTTTTTATTTCCTCACTAGATACGGTGGCGCATTTCTTGAAGAGTTATATGACAGCCTTGAGGTGAGCCTGTGAAGGTTAGCAGAATCATGTCTTGTCAGATCGCCCTTGTTTCAATGCCTAATTTCAACGCATGTCCAAGCAGATAATCACAACCCAGCAGATTTTATATCTAGAAAGTGAGAGAAGATCTTTCGAGAGAGAGGTCGGTCGACTCAACCAGGAGAGTCGGTTTCTCTACCGGTTCCTCTAGAGTGCAGACACCCTCTAGCGTTGTAGGACACGGGAATAGATCGGGAATAGATCGGGGATGAGCGCGGCTAGCAGTGTCGGAGTCGGAATTTTCTTGAGCCGAATAACGGGCTTCGTCCGGGATAGAGTTTTTGCCCACTACTTTGGCAGCAGTGATTTTGCAGATGCATGGAGAGCAGCCCTGCGGCTCCCAAATGTCATTCAAAATCTTCTGGGGGAAGGAACGCTTTCAGCTTCACTTATCCCTATTTATGCAGAGTACCTAGAAAAGGGGGAAGAAGAGAAGGCAGGACATCTAGCGGGTGCGGCTTTGGGGATTCTGACGATAGTTGGTGGGGGACTGGCGCTGTTAGGAATCCTAATAGCTCCGCTGCTTGTAGAAGTCTTGTTTTTCAGATGGTCACCAGACAAACAAGCCATCACCATAACGCTGGTGAGGATTCTATTCCCCATGACTGGCCTACTTGTCATATCTGCATGGGCTCTGACAATCCTGAATAGCCACCGCCGTTTCTTCGTATCCTACGTCGCCCCAGTCCTTTGGAATGTTTCCATGATAGGGGCGATGGTGGGTGGTTTCGTCTACATGGACTTTGGTGAGAGAGATTTGGTGGTAGCCCTTGGCTGGGGTGCATTAGTCGGCGGTGCACTCCAACTCATGTTCCAGGTACCGTTCGTTCTGAAATGCCGGACTAGCCTCCGCATCTCAATGGGTCGCCATGTTGAAGGCGTTAAGGAGGCGATCCAAAACTTCATTCCGGTTGTGACGGCTCGTGGGGGTATCAATCTGAGTGGTTGGTTAGATCTATTCTTGGCGGCCCTTCTAGTAGATGGAGCTGTGGCTGTTCTGGGATATGCCCAGACCTTCTATATGCTGCCGATCTCTCTTTTCGGGATAAGTGTTGCAGCTTCAGAGCTACCAGAACTCTCACGTATGCGGGGGGAAGAATACGAAGTCCTAGCGTCTCGAGTTTCTGCCGCATTGAGAAGGGTATCCTTCTTCGTGATACCCTCAGCTGCAGTTTATCTAGTGCTAGGAGATGTCGTTGTGGCTGCAGTATTTCAAACTGGGGCGTTCGGTTCGGTTGAGACGCTTGTTACCTGGGGTGTGTTAAGCGCTTATGCCATTGGACTGCCTGCCTCAGCTAGTTCTCGTGTATTGTCGTCAGCTTTCTATGCTTTGCGAGACACAAAGACACCAGCAAAGATCGCATATATTCGGATTGTTGTATCGATCGCAATCGGTCTTTCGCTCATGATTCCATTAGATAACCTAGGCTTTGTGCAGCTTCGTTTGGGAGCATCTGGACTTGCACTCGGAGCCTCTGCGGGTGCTTGGCTCGAATATGTTCTCCTTCGCCGCTCACTCCGTGTTAGGATAGGGGCACATGGACCGGGTTCTTCTTCCGTGCTCCGTGTAACGCTAGCTGCGACATTAGCTGTCAGTTCAGGAGTCCTTCTTCAACTTACCCTTCCGGTAACACATCCAATTGTGCTTGGTATCGGAACCCTTATTCCTGCCGGCCTAGTCTATTTAGGTACAGCAGCTTTCCTAGGTGAAGAGATTTCCGTTCGTGTCCGTGGATAGCGAAGTCCTCAGAACTCTTTCTATGAAACCTGGAGTTTATCTCTTCAGGGACCTGCAGGGGGTTGTCCTATATGTAGGAAAGGCAAGAAAACTAAGAAGTCGGGTGCGAAGCTATTTCCGGTCTCTTAAGGACTTGAGTCCCAAGAATCAAAAAATGGTTGAGCTCATAGAATCAGTAGATAGTATCGTTGTGGGTACTGAGGCGGAGGCGCTGATACTTGAGGCAAATCTCATTAAGGAATATCAGCCCCGCTTCAATATTCTTCTGCGTGACGACAAGAAATACCCGTATATCAAGGTCACAGTAAGAGAGCTATTTCCGCGGGTTTATGTAACTCGGAGGGTTGTAAACGATGGGTCCCGTTATTTCGGTCCCTATACATCTGTGAACCAGATGAGACAGGCGCTTGAGGTCGTTAATCGCCTGCACACGGTTCGTTCGTGTCGGTACAACCTTCCTAAGGACAGTCCTGATCGGCCTTGCCTAGACTACCATATTCAGCGGTGTAAAGCTCCGTGTGTCGGTCTGCAGAGTGAGTCAGAATACCGGGGTATGATTGATGATATTCTGCAGATTCTGGAAGGGGACACGGAAGAACTCAGATCTCAAATTGATGCCCGAATGGTGGATGCTTCCGAAGGGCTCAATTTTGAGCTTGCTGCGAAGATGAGAGATGTAATTGCAGGTCTCGATGTCATCGCTCGGGAACAACGAGTTCACCGTACCCAAGGCGGCAACATTGATATCGTGGGCTTAGCCCGAGATGGCAAACTTGCTGCAGGGGTCGTGTTAAAGGTGAGAAGAGGGTTGCTGCTTGGCCGGGTTGCTCA
>MDTE01041979.1_pt1 | contig 26698 bp, 30 predicted proteins | sample 811231 | NCBI WGS metagenome assembly MDTE01 (sample SAMN05326651, study PRJNA326480) | marine metagenome | isolation source: seawater | place: Indian Ocean: Red Sea | collected 2010
CGGGAAGCATCTCCAGCATGCGCATGGAGGCTTCCGGCGGCACGATATCGTCGTTTGCGCCATAGAGCAGAAGCGCCGGCGCATCGAGGGCCGGGGCCGCCTCAAGCGCCTCTTCCATCAGGTTGACGAGGCCCCAGATGGAATCGATCCGTGTTTTCTTGATCACCAGCGGATCCCGGCCCAGCGCGCGCAGCATCTCCACATTGTCCGACGGGCTGCGCTTGATGCTCTGTCCCGACAGGGGCAGCCAGGGCACGGTGTGGGCGAACAGCCACAGGCTCATGGTCTGATAGAGGGGCATGGTCACCCGGCCCCAGGCGGCGGGCGCCACCAGGATTAGCCCATCCACTTCCAGGGGCTGCTCGGACCAGGCCGACATGAGCACCGCCCCGCCCATGCTTTCTCCCATCGCATAGACGGACGCACCGGGGTGATCGGTGCGGATGGCCGCGATGATGGCCCGGGCATCGTCGCGCAAGCGGTCGCCACCGGGCCATATTCCGCGCTGGTCCGATGCGCCGAACCCGCGCTGGTCATAGGCGAGCATCATGATCCCCTGTTCGGCCAGTTGCGGGCCAATCTCGGCGAAGGCGTTCGAGTAATCGTTGAAACCGTGCAGGGCCACCACCACGGCGCGCGGTCCGGATTCCGGCGCCCAGCGCCTGAGCGGCAACGCGAAACCGTCGGCGGCGATAAATGCGGTGTCGGTAAGCTTGGGTGTCATAAGTGATAGGGTGTTCGGGCCGAGATCCTGGATGCGAGGCGCGCAGGCCGCCAGGAATGCGAAGAGCAACAGGGGCAGGGCGCGGCGCAGTCTCATCCGCCGTCCGAGTTGCCGGGTACCGCACCACGGGTCAGCGCAAGGAAAACATCCTCCAGGTCCGGTTCCTCGGTCGACAGGTCGGCGACGGAGAGCCCGGCCTCGGCGACGGCGGAAAGAATCTCGCGCACCTCGGTTTCGCGGGTGCGGTACCGGAAGACCAGCGTGCGGTCGTCGGGCAGGTCGACGGTGAACCGGCTCAGCGCGCCCGGCAGCGCGTCGAGCGGTTCGCCGACGGTGATTCGCAGTTCCTTGTTGTCCAGGCGCTGCACCAGTGCGCGGGTGTCGTCGCAGGCGATCACCTGGCCCTGGTTGATGATGGCGATGCGGTCGCACAGCTCTTCGGCTTCTTCCAGGTAATGGGTCGTCAGGACCACGGTCGTGCCGTTGGTGTTCAGCTCGCGCACGAATTCCCATAGGGACTGGCGCAACTCGATATCGACGCCGGCCGTGGGTTCGTCGAGCACGAGCACCGGCGGGTTGTGGACCAGCGCCTTGGCGACCAGCAGGCGCCGCCGCATGCCGCCCGACAGCGAGCGTGAATAGGCCTTGGCCTTTTCGGCGAGACCGACCCGCTCGAGGATCTCCATGGTCCGGCGTTCGGCCGGTGGCACGCCGTAGAAGCCCGCCTGCACCTCGAGCATTTCGTGCGGGCTGAAGAACGCGTCCAGGTTCAGCTCCTGGGGCACAACGCCGATTGCCGCCCGGGCCAGGCGCGGCTCCCGGTCGATGTTGATGCCCCAGACTTCCGCGGTCCCGGCGCTCTTTACGACCAGCCCGGCAAGAATGTTGATGAACGTGGATTTGCCCGCCCCGTTGGGCCCGAGCAGGCCGAAAATCCCGCCGCGCGGCACGTCGAGATCGACGGCCTTCAGGGCGTGCACGCTGGCGCCGCTGTCGCCGCGGTAGGTCTTGTCGACCCTGCGCGCGGTGATCGCTTGTTCGGGTAGCGGCCCGGCGTGGGCGCCGGTGCCGGCCGTGGTGGCGGGGGACGTGTCGGACTGGTTCATCGGGCGGGTTTCGGTCTCGGGTCGGGTTGTGGCGCGCCGCATTGTGCGTCTTGTCGCACGACGGCGCTTCGCCTATGTATGGCGTTGGCGCGCACCGCACAACCGCCGCGCGCCCGTTGACGGCGACCGGAGGAGTTCGTTCACGATGCAAGCGCCCGAAACCATCCAGGTAGACAGCCGCGAAATCGCCTGTGACGGCGGCGGCGGTGCGCTGGGTCATCCGCGCGTGTTTCTCAACATGGGCGAGAAACCCTCCATTGACTGTCCCTATTGCGGGCGGCGCTTCGAGCTTTCCGCAGACGCACCGGCCGCGGCAGGTCATTGACCGGGCCCGTCCCGCCCCTTCCTGCACCGCTTGAAACCGCGCGCATGTCGCTGGTGCCCGTCGGGCGCGATCTGGCTCGTGCGCTCCTGGCCGACCGGAAACAGGCGGCCGACCTTGCCGGTGGTGCGATTCACCGGGATTTCCCCGACCCCGATCTTGCGGCCAAGTTGCCGGCGTTTGCCCAGCGCCTCGACGATGCGGCCAATCCGGCGCTCGGGCGTACGGCGCCGACCGACCCCGCCGGATGGGGCCTCTGGCTGTTCCGCTACAAGGCCGAGCGCATGATCGTCGGGGCGGCCTCCTTCACCGGCCCGCCGAACGCCGTCGGCGAGGTGGAGCTGGGCTACCAGATCGTGCCGCTCCACCGGCGCCGGGGCCTGACGGTCGAGGGTTGCGCGGTCCTGGTCGACTGGGCCTTCTGCGACAGCGCCACGACGGCCGTGGTGGCGGATTGCGGGGAATACAATCTGGCCTCGGTCCGAACGCTGGAGAAGCTGGGTTTCGTGCGCGAGCGGGCCACGCGCGGGCGGCTGTACTGGCGCCTCGACCGGTCGCGCTGAGGTTCTTCCGGCCCCCCACGGTGCGGTCTGTTTTATAGTACCGGCCAGCAGCCAGTCAGGGGGACCACATGGCCGACTACACACTCTGCGGGCATCCGCGATCGGGCAACGCCTACAAGACCGCGCTGATGCTGTCGATGACCGGGACGGAATACGATTTCGAGCTGATCGACCTGATGGACGGTTCGAATCTCAAGCCCGAATATCTGCAGATGAACCCCCTGGGCAAGGTGCCGACGCTTCGCCACGGTGACCTGATCCTGCGCCAGAGCCATGACACGCTGCGCTATCTGGCCGAGCAGACCGGCAAGCTGGGCCCGGACGGCTGGGCCGAGGAGGCGCGGATCGGCGACTGGGTCGGGTTCGCGGTGGATTTTTTCGGCTACGGGCTCGCCCGGCTGCGTTTCGAGCTGCTGTTCGGCGCGGGTCCGGGCCCGGTCATGGACTTCTTCCGGAAGCCCGCTGATCGGGGCCTGGGCATCATCGAAACCCATCTGGTGGAAAATGACTGGCTGGCCTGTGGCCGGCCGACCATCGCCGACATCGCCTGCTATCCGGTGTCGAGCTTCCTGGTGGATGCCGGATATGACGCGGCGGACTTTCCCAATCTCACCGCCTGGCAGGACAGGTTTCGCGCCCAGCCGGGCTTCGCCACCCAGATTGAACTGATGCCGGCCCCCAACTGGCCGCCCGCCTGAGCGAATTCGCCCGCTGCGTTGGCGGTTTCTTAACCGGTCTGTGCCAGACGGGCCGGGTTATGGGCGTAGTCCACAAATTCCGCGGCGATCCGGCCGGCGAGGACCATTTCCTGGGGGATTTCTTCCGGGACATGTCGCCCTCGCTCGCCCGCAGTTTCACCGACGAACAGCTGCGCGAAATCAAGATGCAGTTCGGCGCCCGCAAGCGGGGCGCCCACTCCGTCGATCTCCGATTCTCGGTCCCCCTGCTGCGCTGCTATGTGGTGCTGTTGATCGGGCGCGAGGGCCGCTCGAACCGCCGCCGCAACCGGGACCGTCTGAAATATCCGCTTGCCACGGTCGGCAACCTCGCCGTTGCCGCGGTGTTGCTGATCTTGTTGGCAATCCCGGTCGCGATGGTGCTCACCGGCCTGTCGGCGGCCACGGTTATGGACCCGATGGAAGCGGTCCAGCCGGGCCTGACCGAAAGCATTCGTCAGCAGCTGGTGCTCCTGATCAAGGGCCTTTAAGACCTAGAAATCCTCGACCCAGGGCCGCATATCCAGCTCGTGGGTCCAGGCGCTGCGCGGCTGCAGATGCAGCTGCCAGAAGGCCTCCGCGATCGCCTCCGGGTCGAGCATGGTATCTTCGACACCCTTGGCCTCCATCTCCTCGGCGCGCTGGGGAAACCCCTGGCGAATCTTCTCCCCGTCGATCGCCCCGTCGACGATGACATGGGCCACATGCACGCCTCGGGGCCCGTATTCCCGCGCCGCCGACTGGGCGACCATGCGCAGGCCCGCCTTGGCGGCGGCAAACGCCGCATGACCGTTCGCCCCGCGCATCGAACCCGTGGCGCCGGTGAACAGCAGCGACCCGCCGCCGTTGGCCGCCAGACGCTCGGTCGCCTCACGCGTTACCAGGAACCCGCCGAAGCATGAGACCCGCCACAGATGCTCGAACAGCCAGGTCTCGGTCTCGGCCAGCGGGTAGCGCACATTGGCGCCGGGGTTGAAGACGACCGCGCGCAGCGTCCCGTCCAGCGTTTCGGCCGCCGCGAACAACGCCGCGACCTCGTCTTCCTTGCGCACGTCCAGAACATGCACCGTTGCCGTGCCCCCGGCCGCGGCGATTTCCGCCTGGCGTTCCTCGAGGCGTTCGGCCGTGCGCCCGGCCAGCACCGTGTGCATCCCGCCGGCGGCGAACCGCCGGGCCACCGCCGCGCCCGTACCCTGTTCGGCCCCGACGCCGATGACGATCGCCGTTCCTGCTTCACTCTCGGCCATGGAAATCCCCCGATTGTGCACAACTGACCGGCATCACGGCCTGTTTGGTGCGTGCGTGTTGGGTTAAAATTAGGCCATGGCCGAGAAAAAGAAAGCGGGCGCCGGGAATGGTAACGCGAGCCCCGAACGCCTCTATCTGATCGATGGATCGGGTTTTATCTTCCGTGCGTTTCACTCCAGCCCGCTGGATGCGTTCAAGCGCTCCGACGGCATCCACACCAACGCGGTCAACGGTTACTGCAACCTGCTGCTCAAGATGATCGACCGGGCCCATGACGACGGCGCGCTCGACTACATGGCCGTGATCTTCGATGCCAAGCGCAAGAATTTCCGCAACGACATCTACCCCGAATACAAGGCCAACCGGGATGAGCCGCCCGAGGAGCTGCGGCCCCAATTCCAGCTGGTCCGCGACGCGACCGAGGCGTTCGGCCTGCCCGCCATCGTCATGGAGGGTTATGAGGCCGACGATTTGATCGCCACCTATGCCCGCGAGGCCGTTGCGCAGGGGATCGAGACGGTGGTGGTCTCGTCCGACAAGGATCTGATGCAGCTGGTGCGCGACGGGGTCTCCATGTTCGACCCTATGAAGGAGCTGGTGATCGGGCCCGACGAGGTGCTCGACAAGTTCGGCGTCGCCCCGGACAAGGTGGTCGACGTCCAGTCCCTGGCCGGCGATTCCACCGACAATGTGCCCGGCGTACCGGGTATCGGCGTCAAGACCGCGGCCCAGCTGATCGACGAGTACGGCGATCTCGACACGCTTCTCGACCGGGCCGAGGAGATCAAGCAGCCCAAGCGCCGCGAGAATCTTATCGAGTTTGCCGAACAGGCGCGGATCAGCCGCGAGCTGGTGCGCTTGAAGGACGATGTGAAGACCGGCCACAAGGTCGAGGATTTCGCGCTCAAGGACCCGGACCCGGCGACCGTCGTCGCGTTCCTGAAGGAGATGGAGTTCCGCACGCTCACCCAGCGGGTCGAGAACCGCTTTGTCGCCAGCGGGTTGATGGACGAGACTGAAACCCAGGCCGCCATCGCGGCCGAAATGCCGGTCGACAAGGACTACGAGCTGGTGCAGGACGAGAAGACGCTGAAGGCCTGGATCGCGGCGGCGCGAGATGCGGGCGTGGTGGCCTTTGATACGGAGACCACGTCGCTCAACGCCATGCGGGCGGAACTGGTCGGCTTCTCCCTGTCCCATGCGCCCGGCCGGGCCTGCTATGTGCCCGTCGGCCACGTGAAGCCCCAAAGCGAAGAGCTCGATCTGCTCGGCGACCCGATTGAGGGCGGTGAGAAATCTAAGGGAGGTAACGGCGCCCTGAAGCAGGTCGACATTACCAAGGCGCTCAAGCACCTGAAGGGGCTGATCGAGGACCCGTCGGTCCTCACCATCGCCCACAACGCCAAGTACGATCTGCTGGTGCTGGCCCACGCCATCGAGAAGCATCTGCCGCCAAAGAAAGAGGGGGAAAAACCCCTCGATCCCGTGGCGTTGGACGACACCATGCTGCTGTCCTACGTGCTCGATGCCGGGCGCAACAAGCACGGGCTGGACGAGCTCTCCTTCCGCCACCTGGAACACGAGAACATCAAGTTTGAGGCGGTGGTCGGAAAGGGCAAGGCCCAGATCTCCTTCGCCGAGGTGGCGCTCGACGCGGCGCTGGACTACGCCGCAGAGGACGCCGACATGACCGGCCGCCTGCACACGTTGCTCAAAGCGCGCCTGGTGGGCGAGCGCATGTCGACGGTCTACGAGACCATCGAGCGGCCGCTTGTCCCCGCGATCGTCGCCATGGAGGGGGCGGGCATCAAGGCCGACGCCGAGACGCTGATGGGGCTGTCCAAGGATTTTGCCAAGCGCATGGCGAGCCTTGAGAAGAAGGCCCACAAGGTGGCGGGCGAGGAGTTCAATGTTGGCTCACCCAAGCAACTGGGTGAGATCCTGTTCGACAAGCTCGGCATCGAGGGTGGCAAGAAGGGCAAGACCGGCGCCTACACCACCTCGGCCGACGTGCTCGAGGATCTGGCCGCCCAGGGCCACGAGTTGCCGCAGGTCGTGCTCGACTGGCGACAGGTGCAGAAGCTCAAATCCACCTATGCCGACGCCCTGGTGGAGCAGATCCACCCCGAGACCGGGCGCATCCACACCTCCTACGGCATGGCCATCGCCCAGACCGGGCGACTGTCGTCGAACGACCCGAACCTGCAGAATATCCCGGTCCGCACGGAAGAGGGGCGCAAGATCCGCGCCGCCTTCGTCGCCGGCAAGGGCAGCAAGCTGGTCAGCCTCGACTATTCCCAGATCGAGCTGCGCGTCGTCGCCCATGTGGCGGGCGAGGAGGCCCTGATCGCCGCCTTCCAGGACGGCCAGGACATCCACGCCATGACCGCCAGCCAGGTCTTCGACGTGCCCCTGGATGGCATGGACCCGATGCTCCGGCGCAACGCCAAGGCGATCAATTTCGGCATCATCTACGGCATCTCGGCCTTCGGGCTGGCCCGCAACCTGGGCATCGACCGGGGCGAGGCGGGGGAATACATCAAGGCCTATTTCGAGCGCTACCCAGCGATCAAGACCTACATGGACGAGGCCAAGGCCCAGGCCCACGAGCAGGGCTTCGTCGAGACCATCTTCGGCCGCCGCATCTATCTCTCGGGCATCAAAGACAAGAACCAGGCCGTGCGCGGCTTCGCCGAACGCCAGGCGATCAACGCCCCGATCCAGGGCGCGGCAGCCGACATCATCAAGCGCGCCATGATCCGTGTGCCCGCCGCGCTCAAGAAGGCGAAGTTGGAATCCATCATGCTGCTGCAGGTGCATGACGAGCTGCTGTTCGAGGCACCCAAGGGCGAGGTGGATGACTTGATCTCGGTGGTCAGCGGCGTGATGGAGGGTGCGGCCGCGCCCGCCGTCAACATGGCCGTGCCGCTGGTCGCCGACGCCGGCGTCGGTGACACCTGGGACGAGGCGCACTAGGCCTCGAACCGGCTGCCACCCTCGCTATCCCGCGCTCAATAAGGGTTTGGGTTGCGATTTTCCTTGAAAGCAGGCTCCGTCATTCCCGCATGGAGTGGGTACAAATGATGAGGACCAACATGAACTGCATGCGAAACACCCGCGCCCGCTGGAGCCCCCTGTCGATCGGCCTGATGGACGTCGGCTTCCTGGTCGCCTGGCCTTTGGGGCTAGCTATCTTGGCGTACATCCTGTCGGGCGATCACCTGCGCACCGCCTTCGACGAGCACCTCCAGCACGAGTTGAACCGGCTGGAAGAGGAACGGCGCAAGCTCGATTCTATGCCCTCGTCGCTGCCGAAGAGCCGCGTCGCCTCCGCCTTCTCAAAGGCCGGGCCGTCGGCCGACTGGGCGTTCAGCTAGTCGATGGCGGCGTAGATGATGTCTAGGCTCTGGCTTATGCAAATTTTTCCTGCGTGGTCGCATTGCTGATATCACCGATGCCGCCGCCTTCGCAACGCGCAGCTTGGTCTGTGGCGCGGCAACGGACTTCATACGTCAACGCGTGTTCTGGTTGTCCCGTCCTGGGCTAGGATGGACGCAATCGGTTTCAGAGGCCGAAACAAAACACACGATCATCGAGGAGAGCATTTCCATGTCCGACGACAATCCCCGTATCCGCCGCATCGAGCCCGAGGCCATCGACGGCGACTTCCGGGACTTCTACGGCGCGGTGACCGCGCTGCTCGGCCGGGTGCCGCATTTCTACCGGACGATCTCCAACGCGCCGTTCCTGGCCATGCTGTTCCTGCCGATCAATGCGGAGGCCCAGCGCGAATGGCCGGGCACGCGCATCTCGGGCAAGGTCAAGGAGATGGTCGTGATCAAGACCAGCCACACCAATGGTTGTGACTATTGCTATGCCCACAACACCTCGCTCGGACAGGCGGCCGGGATCACCCATGAGCAGATCATCGCCATGTCGTCGGACGACTACCTGACGTCAGACCTGTTCAACGAGCGCGAGAAGGCGGCGATCCTGTGGGCCGAGAACATGACCCGCAACACCGCCCAGGCGAATACGGAGGCCTTCGACCGGATGCGTGCGAACTTCACAGAGGGCGAGATCGTCGAGGTCTCGATGCTGTGTTCCATGTTCAACATGATCAACCGTATGAACGATTCCCTCGACGTCCTGATCGAGGAACAACCCGAGATCGACAAGATCCAGTCGTCGCTGCATCTCGATCCGGCGAAGATGGGGGATTATCTGCGCTGGCTTGCCGATCACTGGCCGAGCGAGTTCGACAGCCTGAACAAGCAGGCTGAGGACGCCGCCGCCTAGTGGCCCGTACCGGTAGGGTGTCCGGACAACTTACCATGCCGCTTTCTGCCTCGTTCCATCAGGGGTTACTGACCCTGGCGTCTGCCTGCTCTAGTTTTGGGGGGGCTTCGGGGGAGGCGTCAAACACGGCCGGGTTAGCAGAAGGCGTGCCCGGAAAAATCCTTATCCGGGATACGATTTTTTAACAACGATGCGGCACAACACGCGCATGGCCATCACGTCCAACAAAGACGTTACCGAATTTCGCGAGGCGGAGCCGTTGGCAGAGACCCAGAATACGCCCGCGGCCGAGCCCGGCCGCCAGGCGGGCATCTGGGTACTGTGTCGCAAGCAGGCGAACTGCGACGTGGATATTTTCCGGGCATTCGATGACGCCGAGCGCGCCCGCGTCAACCTGGCCGGCACGGATTTGTGCGGCGCGAACCTCTCCCAGGCGAAATTGAATGGCGCCGTTCTTCGCGATTGCAATATGAGCCCGCTGATCATCGATTCGGCCCGTCGTCTTCCGGTTCAGTTGACCGGTGCGGACCTGCAGAGTGTCGCCCTGAGGGGTGCGGATATCAGCAAGGCCGTGCTCGATGACGCCAAGCTGGAGGGTGCTCGTCGCGACGACGACGATAGAAGAACCTGATCACGAACCGCCCGTCAGCCGCGGAATTATTGCTGCGGCGCAACAAAGGCGCGGCTTTCTGACTGGTCTTCCGGCGGGGAACCTGTGCTAGACTTTGGTCATTAAAGTGCACCGTGGTCCGCTGGACCCGGGTTCAGGTAGATCCGAGTTGCAGTCCGTACCGCGATGCCGAGTGCGTCAGGATCCGCCAGCGATGAGTGATACAGCAGCATCGGGCGACAGCGGCGGCGATCGGATTTCCGCCACCGTCAAATGGTTCAACCCCATCAAGGGGTACGGTTTCGTTCAACCCGACAACGGAACCGGCGACGCGTTTGTGCATGTTTCGGTCCTCGAGGCGGCCGGTCACACGGATCTGCAGGATGGTGCCGAACTCGAATGCGAGATCGAGCAGGGCCCCCGCGGACCCATGGTATCCGTCATTCACACGGTCACGGCCGGTTCGGCCGAGGTGGCCGACGTCGTGGACGCCGATGCACCGGCGGTGGTGGGCGTCGTGAAGTTCTTCGATCCCAACAAAGGCTACGGTTTCGTCGTTCCGGAAGGTGAGGGCGGCCAGGACGTATTCGTCTCGGGCCGTGTCGTTGCCCAGTCCGGCTTGCGGATGCTGGAAGCCGATGCGCGTGTGCGGGTGACGACCAAGATGGGCGAAAAGGGCCCGCTTGCGGTGACGATCGAGGTCCTGGAAGGCGCCATCGCAGCCGAAGAAGCCCCCACCGAAGAAGCGCCCGAGGAATAGGGTTTGCCGGTGCCGGCGGCACCGTTCCGATCAATGTACGAGCTGTCTGACCGGGGTTTGCTCCGGCAACGCGACGGTATCCAGATATCTGCGCTCTAGCGTGTAGCCGGTTTCGTACAGGTGCTGTGCGACGGTTCGGGTATGCGCATCAACGCAGTCGATCGCACCATTGCCGACCAACCAGCGCGTTAGCGCGTCGGCATGCACCACCGCGCCATCTTGTTGTGCGGCCACCAGGTTTAACAGGCAAAGCTCGTCATGGCTGACATGACAGCAGACCATCGGGCACAACCGGATGCGATGGCGCGCGTGAATTCCGAGCACATGGAACAGGTCTTGGAGTGTCTCACAGATGCGGGTCGCCGGCAGCGGTCCGCATGCACGATTGAATTCCAGGACGATTTCGGGCCAGCGATCCCTTCGCGCGACCCATACGCGCAATGCGTGGAGCAACAGGCGTTCAATGTAGGACAGTTCCTGTGAGGTGGCGGCGCAGGCGGTTATAGGATTGGAGTTGGTCATCGGGCTGGTCAGGTCATTAAGTGAGCCGTCACTATACTAAGAATGATAATCATTCGCAACATGGCGACGTGCGCTATCTCCCACAAAACTTCCGTTATATCGTTCAGTTGTGGGCCTGGTTTCGTGCTGCTTTGGCCAGCCGCACGAGTTCGGCGCGTGCGCTTTGCGGATCCTCGACCGGTTGCGTGAAATCCACACGCGCGTCGGCGTCGAACCGCATCAGGTCGATTCCCTCCGGGTCGATCCCGATCATTTCCCAGTCCTTGCCGTGGCGATCGGCCAGTATGTGGGCGTAGGCGTGCACCGCATCGCCATGGTCCGAATTCATGTGATCGACGATGTCCTGTTCGGCCGCTGCGAGCGCGCTGTGATCAGGACCGTTCAGGACCACGTCGTCCGCCGGCAGGGTCTCGATCCGCCCGAACCCGGCGATGAAATGCACGCTCTCCACGTGCATCCGATAGAGCCTGAAGTCGGCAAACATCATCTGGTCGCGGGCGTTGGCGTGGCGCCTGAGGAAACGCGCCCGGGCAAGCTCGTCGTCGGCCTGTTCGATTCGCCCGATCACTGTGGCGCGGGTCTGGTTGAGTGCTTCCGAACCCAGCTTGCCGAACAGGATGGACGCGCGCGCATCTGCACCCAGATTCCGTGAGTGCCGCGCCAGATCCGACAACAGCATCAGCGGGCTGCCGTCAAGGGTGCAGGCCGTCAAGACCATGCTGGCATAAGGGGTGCCGGAGGACTCGCCGTCGACGGTCGCCAGCGCGGCGGAGCAGCTGGTGCGGATCAGGCGCCTGACGATCAGGCCGGATGATTTTTCTCTGTCGTCGATGGTCATTGCGGCGCGGAGAGTAAAGAACTTGCGCCAAGGTGCAAACGGGAAAAGCCGATACCGGTCCTATCTGCCGTGTCCGGAATGCATACCGGACTTTTCCTGTCCTGGGCTGGACGCTGCCCGGGCCGCCGGCGCCTCGACAACGGCTTCGATTTGGACTTTCCCAGCGCGTTCGAAGGTCAGGGTCAGGGGAATAACGGTTTCCTCGAACAGGGGTGCCTTGAGGCCGATCAGCATGATGTGCGTGCCACCAGGCTTGAGTTCGGCCTTGCCCTCGGCCGGTATCTCCACGGCCTCGACGGTGCGCATGCGCAGGATATCTCCATCCTGCTGCATCCCGTGGATCTGCGTGATCTCCGCGTCCGGCGAGAAGGCACCGATCAGACGGTCTGGCTTGGATGCGTTGGCGGAGATCTCCATGTAAACCACACCCGTCTTCTGGGTTGGCGCGGTGGCGCGGGTCCAAGGATGGGAAATCGTCAGATGTTCGGACTTCTCTTCGTGCGCCAGAGCTGGCGGAACAGTTGCGGCCAGGACAGCAAGGATGAGCAGGATTCGCATTGTCGTGCCTTCGCTATCCGTTGTCCCGAACCCGCATGTGCTGGCGGATGGCTTCCGCCATCTCTTCCGGAGGTGTGCCGTAGCGGAACATTGATGCGACCTTGCCCGCAGGATCGAGCAGATAAACGAAAGAGGTGTGGTCCATCAGATAGTAGGTGTAGTTCGGATCGTCAACGCGATGGTAGAAGACCCTGTACTTCTCGGCAACGTCCTTGATCTCCGCATATGTGCCGGTCAGCCCGACCAGGCGCTCGTGAAACAGCGGTACGTACTCCGAGAGAACCTCGGGTGTATCGCGCACGGGATCGATCGAGATCATCACCGGTGTGACCGCATCGCCTTCGGCGCCGAGTTCGTCAATCGCCAGCGCCATCTCGCCCAGTTCCGTCGGGCAGACATCAGGGCAGAAGGTGTAACCGAAATAGATAAGCGCATACTTGCCCAGGAAACGCTTCTGTGTGACCCGTTCGCCCTTGTGGTCCGTGAGCGCGAAGTCCCCGCCGATATTGACGTTGACCACCAGTCCGCCGACCGCGGCATTTTCCGGTGGTTCGACGACCCGCAGATTGAGCCAGGCGCCGAACGCGAAGACGGCCACCACCAGTGTGACGACGATTATGGGAAGTTTGCGATTCATGGGGTCGGATTAAGGCCGACGCCGCACGCCAGTGCAATGCGTCGCCCGGTCGCATCCTGCTCACAATTTCGTTGGACTGCCGTGCAGCGGGAAATCCGGGCGCATGAAGTTGTTCGATTGACGCCCAAAAAGGGCCGCAAATGCGCCATAATGCTCCTTGAACGTGTTCGAACTTCGGCGCTACCAGCCGAACGGCGTGTTTTGACCACACAAAGGGGATTCCGGACATGAGCCAGACAGTCGCGTTGGTTGATGACGACCGCAACATACTGACGTCGGTCTCCATTGCGTTGGAGGCGGAAGGTTACAGCGTCAGCACCTATGCCGACGGGGACGAGGCGCTCCAGGGCCTGTCGCAAAGTCCGGTCGACCTTGCGGTCCTGGATATCAAGATGCCGCGGATGGACGGCATGGAGCTTCTGGGCAAGCTGCGCAAATCCTCACGCATGCCGGTGATCTTCCTGACATCCAAGGACGATGAAATCGACGAGGTGCTGGGCCTGCGCATGGGCGCCGACGACTACATTACAAAGCCCTTCTCCCAGCGACTCCTGATCGAGCGCATCCGGGCCATCCTGCGTCGCTCGGAGGTCGACAAGGCATCCAAGGAGGGCGACGACGGGGTGATCACTCGTGGCGACCTGGTGCTCGACCCGAACCGGCACATGTGCGCCTGGAAGGATGAGGAGGTCACACTGACCGTCACCGAGTTCCTGATCCTCGAAGCGCTGGCCCAGCGGCCCGGTCACGTCAAAAGCCGCGATCAGCTCATGGATGCCGCTTACGGCGAGAATATCTATGTCGATGACCGGACGATCGACAGCCACATCAAGCGGTTGCGCAAGAAATTCCGCCAGGTCGACAATGAGTTCGGCCAGATCGAGACCCTGTACGGGATCGGCTACCGGTACAAGGATAGCTAGACGGAAGTGACGGGCTGCGCCGCGCGCGACCGTCGGGGGATAGAATGACGCTCGACGCCCGAATCGGAAACGGAATTGCGCCCGGCTCGCCGGCTGTCAACTCCGGCGACGACGCGGACGAAGATGAGGAACATCCGGTCCGGTTTCGGCGTGCCCGGGTCGTGCGGGCGTGGTTGCTGCGGCGTCGCCCGTCGACATCCCTGACCCGGCGTATCCTGGCGATCAACCTGCTGGTTCTTGCTGTCCCCGTGGGCGGGTTCTTTTTCCTCGACCAGTACCAAGAAAGCCTGATCGATGCCGAGATCGAGGCCCTGCGGGTGCAGGGCGAGGTTTTCGCGGGCGCCATCGGCGCCGGCGCGGTCCTGGTGGCGCCGGGAATCGGGCAGCAGATCGACCCGGTGCGGGCCAGCCTGATGCTGCGGCGCCTGACCGAGCCGACCCAGAACCGGGCGCGGATGTTCTCTAGCGACGGGTTCCTGATCACCGACACACAGGCGCTGGCAAGCGCACGCGGCCTGGTTCGTGTGCGCACCCTGCCGCCGCCGAAGGGTTTTGCCCCCTGGGTCTGGGCGCGCAGCCGCTTCGATGCGCTGCTCGACTGGTTGCCGGGGCAGAGCGAGCTGCCGGTCTATCTCGAGCGCCGGCCGCAGCGCGCCAACGATTACCGCGAGGTCACTGTGGCGCTTGCCGGTATCCAGGGGGCGGCGGTGCGGCGCCATGAATCCGGGGGCATGGTGATTTCGGTCTCGGTCCCAATCCAGCGGTACCGGCAGGTCGTGGGCGCGCTGATGCTGTCGCGCGGCAGCGCTAAGGTCGAGCGGGCCATGCGCGCCATCCGGATCGATATCCTGCAGGTGTTCGGGGTCGCGCTGGCCGTGACGATCCTGCTGTCGGTCTATCTCGCCGCAACCATTGCGCGGCCCCTGCGGCGTCTCGCGACCGCGACCCAACGGGTGCGAACTGGGACGGGGCGGCAGGCAGCGTTCCCCGAGTTCGCAAACCGGCGCGACGAGATCGGCGATCTGGGGCGCGATGTGCGGGCGATGACCGAAGCCTTATGGCAACGGATGGATGCAATCGAGCGGTTTGCCGCCGACGTGGCCCATGAGATCAAGAACCCGCTGACGTCCCTGCGCAGCGCCGTGGAGACGGTCGCGCGGGTCGAGGACCCCGAGCAGCAGAAGAAGCTGATGTCGATCATCATCGATGATGTGGCGCGGCTCGACCGGCTGATCAGCGATATTTCCGATGCTTCGCGCCTCGACGCCGAACTGAGCCGCGACCCGCCCGCGATGGTCGATCTGCGATATGTGCTGAGTGCGCTGGTCGATATCCAGAAGACCTCCTCCGGCACCGATATCCTCTTGGAGGTGGAGCCGGGCGTTGATCTTACGGTTTGTGCGTTCGAGGACCGTCTCGGCCAGGTGTTTCGGAACATCATCACGAACGCCCAGTCGTTCAGTCCGCCCGGTGGCAAGATCATCGTGTCCGCCAGCCGACGGAAGCTGCGCGACGGCGACACGATAACGGTGACGGTGGACGATCAGGGACCGGGCATCCCCGAGGCCAACCTCGAATCGATCTTCCGGCGTTTCTATTCGGACCGGCCCGATATCGGGCCCGACGGGGTGAGCGAGAAGTTCGGCACCCATTCCGGGCTCGGTCTGTCGATTTCACGTCAGATCGTCGAGGCCGCCGGCGGCCGCATCCGGGCCAAAAACCGGCATCTGCCGGGCGGCGGCATTTCCGGTGCGCGGTTTGTCGTCGAGTTCCCGGCCGTCGATTGACCTAAACTGATCCGACCTGTACCGATCAACCCGGACGCATTTTTGCGGACGGATGAATGGTCTTATGTAAGACTTGGTGAAAGAATATGGTCTCGGGGCGAACCGGGCGCCAGAGAACGGGGATGGAAGAATGAAACAGATCAATGTGGGGATTATCGGGCCTGGCTGGTGCGGCGGCATTCGCGCCAATGCTTGCGCGATCAACCCGCTCGTAAATGAGCTGCACCTGGCCGAGATTCGGCCCGACCGGCTTGCGGTCGTCGCGGGGGAGACCAACCCGACCTCCACGACCGACGATTATCAGGAGATTCTGGCCAACGATTCGGTCGATGCGATCTTCATCTCCGCAACCCCGGAATCGACCCACTATCCGATGATCCGGGATTCACTCCTGGCCGGTAAGCATGTCTTCGTCGAGAAGCCGATTTCCTCGACCATGGAGGAAGCCGACGAGGTCATCAGCCTGGCCGAGAAGAAGAACTTGAAGCTGACGGTGGGCTACTCCCAGCGCTTCAAGCCGAAGTTCGCCTTCGTGCACAAGGCGCTGAAGGACGGTTCTATCGGCGAGCCGGTGACCTGCCTGGTCAGCCGCAACGTCACCCGCGAGCTCGGCGACAAGATCACAGGTCGCACGAAGATGTCGCCGGCCGCCATGGAGGCGACCCACGACCTAGACTTTCTGCTCTGGTGCCTGCGCCCGCGCAAGCCGGTGCGCGTCTATTCCCAGCAGTCCGGCAAGCTGTACATGAAGAACAGCGACACCCCGGACCACCAGTGGATCATGGTGACCATGGACGACGGCACCACCATCACCGTGGGTGCCGGCTGGATTCTGCCGCTCGGTTATCCGAACTATTCCCAGTGCTGGATCGAGGTGGTCGGCACAGACGGGGCGCTGACCATCGACGACACCCACAAGGAAGTGCAGTTCAACACCACCGCTAGCGGCATCCAGTACCCGATGTCGACCATGCCCGGCGAACCGGTCGATCATGTCTTCGCCGGCCCCATGAAGGCGGAGACGGACCATTTCATCGAGGCGATCGTCTATGACCGCCCGGTCATGGTGAAGCCGTCGGAAGCGCGCGAGGTGATGGACGTCTATGTCGCCGCCGACTTGTCGGCCGAGCGGGGCGAGCCGGTGTCCCTGCCACGCAACGACACGTCCGGGCCGCTGGCCGCGGAGTAGTTCGGGAACCGGGTTCGCTTGGTTCGCGTCGGCTTGTTGGCAACGCCGCGCACAGATCGGAGATCAGGGGAATGCCATGGGGTTTAGCGGCACGACGGAACTCAGTCCCGCCAGGGTCTACGCCCTGCAGAACATGTTCGAGCTCAACGGGCGCATCAGTGCCTATCCTGAGAGTGCACGCGGTCACTCTGTCGCCAACTGCTACCTTCTGAAGGAGGGGGATCGGGCCATGCTGCTTGACACCGGCTACGCGGTGCATGAGCCGGAGATCCTCGATCAGATCGGCGCACTGATCGGGACCGACACGCCGTTGTCGCTCTTCCCGCTGCGGATCAACGAGTTCATGTCCGTGTCCAACGCCATGGCCATCGCCAAGCGGTTCAACGTCGTCGAGTGTTTCTCCAACGTGCCGGACATCGAGGACTGGATCGAGTTCGAGACCCTGCGCGGCGAGGAGCGCAATCCCATCCTCAAGACGAGGCTCATCGGCCGCGGCGATCAGTCCCGCGTGAGCCTGGGTACCGACAGGGTCATCGATGTCCTGAACGCGCCCATTCGCCTGATCAGCACCCGCTGGATTTACGACGAGGCCTCGAAGACCCTGTTCTCGTCGGACATGTTCAGCCACATCTGGAGCAACCGGGAGGACGGACCCTGGATGCTCGGCGGCAACGAGGAGGACGATGTCACCGACCTGCCCTTCGTGCGCTCCTTCCTGTTGAACACCCGCTACTGGTGGATCGAGGGCGCGAACATGGCACCGATCCGCAGGGCCGTCGCCGAAGTCTATGACCGCCTCGACATCGAGACCATCGCACCGGGCTACGGCACCATCCTGCGCGGGCGACAGCACGTCGACCGACAGTTCGCGGTCCTCGACGAGGTGCTGGATCAGCTGGACCGGACGAAGGTCGCGCCCGCCTATGTGCCGCGCGGGCTGGAAAGGTAGGAGTCACGGGAATGGCGCACAAAAACCCGCTTCCGCGCCAAATCGCGCCTGGCGTGTTCTGGCTGGGCGACTGCCTGGAGCAGGAGTACCAGGGCCGCGAGTACCATTCCTACAATGCCGCATTCCTGGTGTGCGGCAGTGAGGCCTCGATGCTGGTCGAGACCGGCCACCCGAAGGACTTCCCCGAGATCGAGCGCCAGATCATCGAGCTGCTGGCCTCTGGTCATGCGCCGATCAAGCATCTCTTCATTACCCATCAGGAGACGCCCCATTCGGGCGGCCTGGGGCGGGTATTCCAGAACTGGCCGGATATCACCGTACACGGCGATGTCGCCGATTATCATCTGGCCTTCCCGCAGCATGCCGACCGTTTGGTGCCCATGGAGGTCGGCGACGAGATCGATCTCTGCGGCCGAAAGTTTGTCGCGGTCGAGCCGGTGATCCGCGATCTGCGGACGTCCCTGTGGGGCTTTGACACGGGTGCGAAGTGCCTGTTCCCCGGCGACGGGTTTGCCTACAGCCATTATCACTGGGACGGGCATTGCGGTCTCGTCGCCGAGGAGGCGACCTCGCTCGACCTGCAGGACGTGCTGGCGGTGTTCGCCGAACGGGCGCTGTTCTGGACGACGACGACGGACATGAACATCTACGTCGACAGGCTCGAGTCGCTGATCAAGGAACTCGGGGTCGAGATCATTGCGCCGACCCACGTCCTGCCGGTCACGGATATTGCCGTTACAATGCCCAAGGTGCGCGGCGGGTTGATCGCCGAGGGCGATCCGGAAATGACTGCGCGATAACACGCACGAGGAGAGGGCGAGGCACGTGGACAACGGAATCTGGGCGACCTGGTACGACCTGCCGGAAGACGGCCGCGACGAGTATCTAGATTGGTTGCACGGCGAATACCTGCCGGTGGTGCAGGCGAGGCCGGGCATTGCCTGGGCAGCCCACTACGAGGATCGGGTCGGCGGCGCCGACATGCAGAAGGTGCGCGATACCTTCCCGAAGTCCGAGGGAATGGAAGGTGTCGGCACGGGCACTCAGTTCCTGATGCTCGCGGGGGCGGCCGAGCCCTGGACCCTGCTGGCACCCGGCATCATCGAGGAGCAGAACGCGCTCGGGGGCGAGGCTCGTAGGATGCTCGACATGCGCCAGGGCGTGCGGTCCTGCCTGTTCTCGGTCTTCGCGCGCATCGACGGGCCGGAGATGGATCAACGTCCCGCGGGCACGACGCCCGGACCCGCCATCCAGATGGGCAGCTTCCGGACCAAGACGCTGGCCGACGAGTTCGACGTGGGGCAGTGGTACGCCCAGTTCCGCCTGCCGACGATGGCGCGCATGCCCGGCTGCATCGCCGCGCGGGTAATGGTCTCCGTGGCCGGGTGGGCGAAGTACTCGGTGATGTACGAGTTCACGTCCCTGCAGGCACGGCTGGAGAACTTCGAGGAGCCCCACGAGGCCCTCGCGCTGGACGAGGGGGAATGGACCGGCCGGGTGATCCGCTACACCATGCACACGCCGGGTTCGCCCACGGTCGGCCAGCGTATCTGGCCGCCGGCAGCGTAACTGGGGGCGGGCGATGGAGAGAATTGACATCCGGTTTGGCGGCTATCACGGACCCAGTTCCGTGCAGAGCCGCGCCGTGCGCGTCTTCGGTGAGGCACTGGCCGGTCGGTTGGGCGACGATGTGGCGTTCGAGCATATCCAGAACGTCATGGACCTCGGGCGGCCAGCGACCGACCTGCTCGACATGGTGTCCACCGGCGAGGCGACACTGTGCTACTTCGCGAGCAGCTATCTCGGCCAGCACGTTCCGGAATTCGAGCTGCTGGACCTGCCGTTCATGATCCGCGACCGGGCGCAGGCCCATGCCATGCTCGACGGCCCCCTATGCGCTTACCTGGCCGAACGCATCGCCGACGTCACCGACTACCGAATCGTGTCCTGGTGGGACAACGGGTTCCGCCACCTGTCGAACGGGGTGCGGCCGATCCGGCGACCCGAGGACTGCGTCGGGCTGAGGATCCGCACCCTACGCAGCGACATCTACACCCAGACCTTCGCTGCGCTGGGCTTCGAGCCGGTGTTCACCGACGTCAAGGAGCTGGCCGGGGCCGTAGCGTCGGGCGAGGTGGATGCGCAGGAGAATGCGCTGGCCAACACCTTCAGCCTGGGCGCCAACAAGCACCATCGCTGGATCACCATATCGGGTCACTTCTTCGGGCCGACGGTGGTGTTGTGCCACAAGGCGACCTATGACGGCTGGACCGACGATGTGCGCAGCGCGGCCGACGCGGCCCTGGCGACGGCGACGGCGGCACAGCGGGAATTCGCCGATGCCGAGGAGGCGGCCGTGCTGGCGAACAACGACATATCGGGCAACGAGATCATCAACCTGACCGAGGACGAGCGCGCGGCCTTTTTGGCGGTGGTCCAGCCGGTGGTCGCGGCCACCGTCGCGCGCCATCGTGACGAGCTGTTCGAATACCTGCCCAAGGGCTAGGCCGAAAGGCGCTATTCCGTCTCGCGGATCTCGTCGAAGACCGTGTAAAGCAGGCTGTAGTCGTCCTCGGCCATGCCGCGCTCGATCGCCTTTTTGAGGAAGGCGCTGGTCTCCTTGGCGTAGCGGGAGTCCATGCCGAGGGACTCGCCCAGCCGCACGGCCATGCCGAGATCCTTGTTCAGATTGTAGACCCGGGATCGCGCGTCCCACTTCTCCGACAGGATGTGTTTGGGAAACCGCACCTCGCTGGCATAGCTGCGGGCGTTCGAGTTGTTGAAGACCGCGATCATGTCCTCGAGCTTCAATCCGGCGCGCTCGGCCATCCGGCCAGCCTCGCAGGTGGTCAGGAAGACCGAGTGTACCACCATGTTGTGGATCAGCTTCATCGCGTGCCCGGCGCCGACATCGCCGAGGTAGTAGATGTTCGCCGCGATCGCCTCCAGTTTCGCGCGGCCCGCCTCGAAGACCGCCTCGTCGCCGCCGATCATCAGGGTCAGCGTGCCGGCATCGGCGCCGGTGGCGCCGCCGCTCATGGCCGCGTCGAGATAGGCGATGCTGGCCTCGGCCGCGCGCGCGGCGAGCCGCTTGGTGTCATCGGGGAACGACGTCGTCAGGTCATAGACGACGGTGCCGTCCGCGGCGCGGGCCAGCACCCCGCCGGGGCCTTCGAAAGACGCCTCGATTTCGGGCGTGGCCGGGACCACGTAGACCATCATCGCGCCGGCGGCTGCCATCTCGCCGGGGGTGATGACGGTGGTGTCCTCGCGGACCTCGAAAGGCGCGCGGGCCGCCTCGCTGACGTCCCAGACAGCGGTGAGGTGTCCTGCCTTGGCGAAGTTGTCGGCGATGCCACGGCCCATGTTCCCCAGCCCAATGACGCCGATTTCCGGCTCGCTCATGTTTCTTCCTCCGGTTGCGCCGTTTTGCCGGGGTCAGCCCCGTTCGGCCACATAGGTATAATTCTCGGTGTTGCAGCGGCTCACGCGCCACTCCACGGGTCGGTCGTCGATGGTGACGGCGACGCGGTCGATCTCGAGCAGCGGTGCCCCCGGCATAACGCCGAGGAGTTGTGCTTCCAGCGGATCGGCGGCGACGGCCTGCACGGATTCCGCCGCCTTGGCGACGGTGATCCCGTATTCCCCTTGGTAGAACCGGTACAGGTTCTCGGGCGGCTTGGCATCGCCGTCCAGCGCGGGGAACAGCTCGCGGGGCAGGGTCAATCGTTCGACGATGGTCGGCGTACTATCCAGAGATCGAATCCGGTGCAGCGCGATCACCTCACTGCCGGGCTTGAGCTGCAGTCGGTCGCGCTCGCGCTCGGTCGCCTGGCGGTCCTCGCAGGCCAGGATCCGGCTGAGGGGCATGGTGCGCTGCCCGTCCCGGCCGATGAGGTTGAAGTAGAGGAACAGGGCGCGCCGCTCGGTGTATTCGGAGACGAAGGTGCCGCGACCCTGGCGGCGTTCGAGCAGGTTCTCCGCCACCATATCATTTAGCGCCTTGCGCACGGTGCCCTGGCTGACGGAGAGCTCGCGGGCGAGTTCGAATTCGCTCGGCAACGCCTCGCCCGGTTTCCAGTAATTGTCGATCAGCCGCTGGCGAATGACCTCTTCGACCTGGGCGTAGAGGGGTTTGCCCGGCGCCCGCTTCAGGCGCGGCGTCTTGCCCTTTCGGCCACCCGGTTTCCTGCTGGCTTTGGCTTTTTCGACCATGAACCGCTGTTACCCCCGCATATGCAATGGCAGGAGTTGGTAATACGTCCCGGGTGCCGGAGCGTCAATGCACGCGCCGGCCGGACGCGAACCCGACCTTCACGGCGATTGTGCCCTCGTTCACCAGCCATGGCTGCACATGGTAGTTGCGCACCCCCGCGGCATGCAAGGGATCGGCGGCGGCAATCTTCTCCGCCTCGGCGTTGTCCTCGGCGCGGATGACCACCATGCCTGATCCCGACCATGTCTCGCCGCCGCGGTCACCCAGTGGCCCAACTGCGAACAGCACGCCGGTATCCTCGAGCATGGCCTGATAGGCCAGGTGGTCCTTGATGTTCTCCCGGATCGGCTCCATGCCGTTGGACGGGCAGGTGAAGACGACGAAAAGCTCCTTCCCGAGGAGGTCGTTGGTCGCCGCCCGCTCGAGCACCGAGGTCCAGGTCGCTGTGTCGGACATTCTGTGGTTCCTTCGCTGTTGGTGCCGGCAGCGGCGTTACTCGTAGTAGTCCTCGAGCGCCAGCGGCAGGTCGATTCGCTCGCCGCGACGGGACGAGAGGTCCATCGCCATGGTCAGCAGGAGGTTGCGGTGACCGTCCTGGGCCGTCGCATGCGGCGTGTCGAGGCCGGCACACAGGCGCTGGTACCAGGCGAATGTCTCCTCGCGCATGGGCCCCCAGAGCTGGCCGTTGTAGATATCGCCTGGCGGATAGCTGGTCATGAACTCGACATGGCGCTGGAACTCCGGCGTGAACCCGTCGGGCGCGTATCCGGCGCCCAGCGTGTTCTCGGTCGCCACCACGAGGTCGCGGTGGGTGTCCTCGATATCGATGACGCCCTTGTTGCCGATGATGCCGATCTCCAGGCCGTAGACCGCACCCGGCCAGATCACCGGCGCGGCCCAGGAGATGTTCATCGAGAACATGGTCCCGTCATCCATGGTGAAGATGCCGAAGGTCGAATCCTTGGTGCCGTACTGGGACAGCGCCTTGTCGTTCGACTGGGCGTAGAGCGAGACTGGCGTCTTGCCCTCCATCAGCCACATGCACATGTCGAGCGCGTGGGTTCCCGACACCACCATCGGCGTCAGGTTCTGGCGCTGGTTGGTGCGCTGGACCGTGGCGATCGGTACCATGCGGTTCATCAGGGCACGCGTCACGACCCCGGTCACCTCGCCGATCTGGCCGTTGACCAGGCGCTCCTTGACCGTCAGGAAGCGACGCCGGAAGCGCTGGGTGTAGCCGATCACGGCGTCGACGCCGTTGGTCTCGATGGCTTCGAGCACGGCTGCGGATTCATTGACGTCGGTCGCCAGGGGCTTCTCGATGAACAGCGCGTGGCCCGCATTCGACGCCGCGATCGTCGGCGCCATGTGATGGTTTTCGTCGGTCGCGATGATGACCGCGTCGACCTCGGGCCGATTGATCAGCTCTTCGAAGCTGGAGGTCTTGAAGTCGGCATTGGTGTCGGCCGCCAGCTTGTCCAGCAGGTCTTCCTTGATGTCGCACAGGCCGATCCATCCGACGCCCGGATAGTCGCGTGCGAACTCGGCGCGGATGCGCCCGATGGTACCGCAGCCGATGACCGCCAGGCCGATGGTTTTTGTCTCGTTACTCATGCGTGGGCACTCCACGATACGCGATATTTGCGGATGCGCGACCCCCGGCAGTCGACCAGGGCGATCCAGAATTGCCGCTGATATAGCACGAGACGGGCCGTCCGGTTGTTCCCGCTGGGCAAAACTCACACGCGGCGGTGGAGGCCGCGTCCATGTCGCGCTACAAGGGGTTGCGGCAGTGCAATCCGGCGCTCCGCGCGGAGCCCGTCCCATGACCGGTCAGCCGTGACGAGCATTCATGCCACATGCGTGGCATTGCCCGCGCCTGGGGGCGGTTGGCGAGCAGTCTTGCTGCGCGGGCCGTCCGGGGCAGGGAAGTCGGATCTGGCGTTGCGCCTGATCGACGGCGGTGCGCGCCTGGTCGCGGATGATCAGACAGAACTGGTGCGTCAAGGCGATCGGGTACTGGCGCGTCCGCCCGCGGCGCTGGCCGGCAGGATCGAGGCCCGCAGCGTCGGGATTCTTGAGGTGCCGTACCTGCCGTCCGCGCCGGTTGTGCTGGTCTGTGATCTGGTACCGCCCGCCGATATCGTCCGCCTTCCCGAGCCCGCGACGGTCGACCTGCAGGGTGTCGAGTTCCCTTTGTTCCGGTTGACCCCGTTCGAGGCGTCGGCGGCCGCCAAGCTTCGTCTTGCGGTCGATGCCATTGGACGGGCTATAGTTCCCGACGGCGAATGATGGCGCGGCCCGATATGTCCGAACTGAACCAACACGAGACGGAAAAGACGTCCGGCACACTGTTTCTGGCGGGGCGGGTGCTGGTGGTCACTGGCCTGTCGGGTGCAGGGCGGACGACGGCGCTGAAGGTGCTGGAGGATATGGACTGCGAGGCCGTCGACAATCTTCCGGTCCGCCTTCTGCCCAATCTGGTGCGCCAGGGTCCGGCCGGCGGGCGCGGACTGGCGATCGGGGTCGACGTGCGCACCCGCGATTTCCGGGCGGACGCGTTTGCGCGTGAGATCGAGGCCCTGCGCGACACCGCGACGGGTCCTCTCGAATTGCTCTTCCTCGACAGCGACGACGATGTAATCGAGCGCCGCTATACCGAAACCCGCCGCGTGCACCCGATGGCGAGCGACCGGCCGCTGGCCGACGGGATTGCCGCAGAGCGGCGGTTGCTGTCGCCGCTCCGTGAGACGGCGGATATCGTGATCGACAGCAGCCGCACCAATATCCACGAATTCGCGCGCATTCTGCGCGACCGGCTGGTCGGCGCACCGAGCGGTGAGGCGAATGTGCTGGTGACATCATTCTCCTATCGCAACGGGGTGCCCCGTGACGCCGACATGGTCATCGACGTGCGCTTCCTACGCAATCCGCACTATGAGCCGGACCTGCGTCCCCTTACGGGGCAGGATGCGGGCGTCGGCCACTTCATCGAACAGGATCCGGATTTCTATGCGTTCATGACCCGTTTGATCGACCTGTTCTCCCTGCTGTTGCCGCGCTTCAACGAAGAAGGGAAGAGCTACCTGACGATTGCGATCGGGTGCACGGGCGGGCGGCACCGCTCTGTCTATGTGGCCGAACGCCTGCGGAGCTGGTTTGCGGGCCGGACCGCCCAAGTGGAGGTGCGCCACCGGGAATTGTCCTTCGACCCTGACCAGGTTGAGGTTCGTTCATGATCGGGCTGGTGCTTGTGACCCATGGCCGGCTGGCAGACGAGTTCCTGGCGGCCCTTGAACATGTGATGGGGACCCAGGACCAGGCCGAGGCCGTCTCGATCGGCGCGGACGACGATATGGAGGTTCGGCGCGCCGACATTGTCGCGACCGTGGAGCGCGTGGGGACCGGCGACGGAGTCATCGTTCTGACCGACATGTTCGGCGGGACGCCGTCCAATCTGGCGATCTCGATCATGGATGCAAGCCGAGACGGCGGTGTGGTCGAGGTGATTGCGGGTCTGAACCTGCCGATGTTGATAAAGCTGGCACGTGCACGTGGCGACATGCCGCTGCCCGAGCTCGTTCTGGCCGCACAGGAGGCCGGTCGCAAGTACATCAACGTGGCGTCCGCGCTTCTGGCCCAGAAGGACGGCTAGACCCCCCCGTGTCCGACGAACCTATTTCGAGAACGGTTGCGATTACCAATATCCGCGGCCTGCACGCACGCGCGGCTGCCCGGTTCGTACGCCTAGCCGAAACCTTCGACGCCGAGGTTATGGTGGAGAAGGATGGATCGGAGGTTCCGGGAACCTCGATCATGGGGTTGATGATGCTGGCCGCGAGCCCGGGTTCGGAAATCGAGATACGGGCGATGGGGCCCGCGGCGCAGGGGGCCGTCGATGCGCTTGTGCAACTGGTCGAAGACCGTTTCGACGAAGAATAGGAAACGGCGCCCCCCGATTGTGGGGCGCCGCTCCAGGCTCAGGGAGGTTGGTCGAGCCCTAGAAGTCGAACTGGTTGCTGATCAGGAAGACCGTGCCGTCGTTGTTCACGGGCGTGGCCGTGGCGTTGATGTTGTCGGCCTCGATCACGTGCAGCGCGGCTGCAAGCCCCCAGCCCGGCGCCACCTCGTAGGCGGCATCCAGCGAGATGATCTGGATATCGGTATCGCTGATCCCGGCGGTATTACCCTTGGAGCTCTCAAACCAGTTGACGCTGACGCCCCAGGCCCCCGACATGTAGGAGCCGCCGACAGTGTAGTAAGATCCGGCGTTGGTGCCGAGGGCGGCCGCGGCCGACGCTATGCCCTGCTCGGCCAGGTCCACATAACCCGCGCCGAACCCGAAGGCACCGTAGGTGAGCGTACCGCCGACCGAGATGGTCTCTACGTCACCAACGTTGGAGGCACCGGAAGCGCTTTCGCCGTCACCGAACTCACCGGTCAGGCTGAGCACGATCGACAGCTCGTCGAACGTTCCCTCGTAGTTGGCGCCCAGACCGATGACATTCTCGAAGTCGCCGTCATTGTCGGTGTCGGCGAGCGTGGCTGAGACAACCCCGGTATCCGGTGTCAGCGAGGCGCCAAGCTGGAAGCCCGAGTAGCGGGGGGTGAAATAGATCACCTTCGTATTGTCGCCGGTCACGGCGTTGCCCGTGGCCGAAATGCCGCCACCAGTGCCGAAGTTGAAGAAGTCACCGGCGTCACCATCTGGTCCGGCGCGACCGACGAGGA
>MDTE01104814.1_pt1 | contig 26693 bp, 16 predicted proteins | sample 811231 | NCBI WGS metagenome assembly MDTE01 (sample SAMN05326651, study PRJNA326480) | marine metagenome | isolation source: seawater | place: Indian Ocean: Red Sea | collected 2010
GATCCTCGGGCGCGGGTGGAAGTCAAAGCGCTGCTCAAGGAGTTGCGGCGCATGGGAAAAACCATATTGATTTCCAGTCACATTCTCACAGAGCTGGCAGATTGCTGTACGTCGATTGGCATCATCGAACGTGGGCAACTTTTGATGAGTGGGCCGATCGAAGAGGTCTATCGACGGATTCGAGGTAATCGAGTCGTCGAGGTGAAATTTACAGACAAGATGGATGTCGGACTGTCTGTGATTCGAAGTTCACCGTCGCTGCGTGACTGCCAAATTGACGAGCAGAGTGCCGTCATTGAATTGGAGACGGACGACCTGGGGGTGGCAGCATTACTGAATCAACTACACCAGGAAGGTGTCGGAATTCGCAGCTTTTCTGAGAAAGAGCCTACGTTGGAGGATGTCTTCATGATGGTTACCAAAGGGTTGGTAACGTAAGCTCTTGCAGGTGAGGTGTTTGAGCGTCTTGCTCACTTGGCATCTGGCGGCGACTGCTTGTCCTTGGCTTTCTGTTTGGCCGCTGGCTGCTTGTCCTTAGCTTTCTGTTTGGCCGCTGGCTGCTTGTCCTTGGCTTTCTGTTTGGCCGCTGGCTGCTTGTCCTTGGCTTTTTGGTTCTTGCCGGGCTTGGATTGCTGGTCCGACACGGGATCGGGTTGCATCATTGGCGGACGAATGGTCCAACGCACGTCTATTTCAATTTCTGCGTTACCTGACAATGAGATCGATTGGGAAAAAGATCCGTGTTCACGATGCTTGAGCACAATCTGGTGTTGCCCCGGATCAAGCGGAACCTGCAAGGGCCGTTTGGAGGGAGGCAGCTTTCCGTTGGGTGGGTAGGGTTTCCCGTCGATCAGCAAGACTGCGCTCGGCCAGTCTGGATTTGCCCAGTTGATGACCACATAAGCTGGGCGGGTTATCCACCAGACTACCAATGCGACAACCACTACAAATCCAATCAGGCTGATCGCGGGAGTGCGCCACTGATTCGTAATGCGTTTGCGATTCAATCGGCGACTTACTTCACTGCTGCGGGTTGCGCTGGGAGTCGATCCGGAGCCACCAGATAGCGAAGAGGTTTTGGTGTCCGCCTCACTCTGTGCATGTAACGCCACATCTGTTGCAACCTGAACTCGTTGTTCCAGGTCGTTTGCTTCCTGATCGTCAATAGTGCGGACAAACCGCAGCAGAGCACTATCTTCGGGTGAGGCTTCTCGCTCCGTTTCGTCCAGCCCGAGGATCGATCCGGACGTTTCCTGGATGGCTTCCAATGCGACCACCAACTCTCCCATGGATTGGATGCGGTCATCAGCGTTCTTAGCGACCATCTTCTGAAAAATAGCGTCAAGCGAGGCTGGGATTTCCTCCCGTTCATCGCAGAGAGATGGGATGGGCTGCTCACGGTGGGCCAGGAGGCGCTTCATGGTGGAGCCCCCTTCGTACATGGTACGCCCCGTAAGGATCCGAAAGAGAGTGCAACCAAGGCTGTAGACGTCTGCCCGTGCGTCTGCGTGTCGTGTGTCTTCCGCCTGTTCCGGAGACATGTAATCAATCGTACCGACGATTTGATTTTCCTTGGTCAAGGCATCGTCCCTGACCGTTTCATTGGCATCACGTGCAAATCGGACCAAACCCATGTCAAGAATTTTTACGTTGCCGTTGGCATCGAGGAGCAGATTTTGAGGCTTGATGTCCCGGTGAATGATGCCTCGCTGGTGCGCGTATTGCAGTCCACGCGCTGATTGTAAAATGCAGTGCACCGCATCTTCGACAGAAAAAGGCCCATGTAGGTCCACCAGTTTGGCCAGATTCTGACCATCGACAAATTCCATGACCAGGAAGACGGAGCCGGAAGACTCGTCGGCGTCAAATGCGGTGACGATGTTGGGGTGGTCCAGCTGCCCAGCCACCTCGACTTCTCGTTGGAATCGTTTGAGTGCGCGATTAGAACGCGTCATCGAGGCAGGTAGTTCTTTCAGCGCTACTAGCCGTTTCATGCGGCGGTGTCGGGCTTTGAAAACACGTCCCATGCCGCCCTGGCCGATTTTGTCGAGGATGACATAATTGCCCAGGATCAGGCCTGCCCCGCGGCCAGAGTAGACACGGCCCGCCTGATATTTGGTAATCTTGCCAGAGTTCACCAGTCGCCGTGCCAGCACCTGTACCGTATCTTTCGACTCCGGAACCTCGGTGTAATCCTCTAGCTCGCTCACTTCTTCGAGCGTCACAATGCCCGAGTGGACCAGACGTTCACGAAATTCGTCGAGTGTCAGCGCCATAATAGGTAGCCGGCATTACAGTGGCTCAGACCATACAGGAGTTTAAATTATAGCAGTTTCAGGGAAATACCAGATGGGAGTAGAGCCACCGGAGGTGTTTTGGGTCGCCTTGGCCGCAGTACTCTCTGTTGGCGGTCGATTTCGTAAGTCGCGGAAGCGTCAATCGACGCTCTGAAAGTAGCGCCGCAACCGCTCTCGATAGCCACGTGGAGCTTCACGGCGGGGCCGAGAACGCAGCGCCTCGCGAAGTTGAGGTGGTAGTTTGGCGAACCAGGGGGCTCGCTCCAGGCGTTTCTCTGCCGCCGCTGCGGTGCCCTCTGTAGCCGTAGCCTGCTGTGGGTTGGCTTTGCCGGGGAGGCTTGCTCGAGCGGCTCCAGGTTGGCCTGCTTGCGCCTCTCCAGCTTGTGCTGCGGAAGGACGTTGCGCACCCTCCGCGGCACGTTCTCCGGTGGACGAGGAGGCCTGGCGGCTACTTGCTTCGCCACGTGTTGTGTCCGATGAGCTCCGAGCCGTTTGGGCACGTGTGACAGCTTCGGAAGCTTGCGGCCCGGCAATCTGTTGCGCAGTCGCTTCCGGAGAATCCGGGATGAGCCCGGTTCCAAGTCCTTGCAGCGACTCAGGCGTATCGCTGCTGGGTGCCCCGTCATTGTCTGTGGAAGAGGTGTTCCCGGAAGTTTCTTTGTTAGATGCCGTCGGGTTTCCGGCCTTGTCGGCGGAGGTGGACGCCGCCGTGTCTGTATTCTGGGGGCCAGCTGGTGACGGTTCCGGAGAGCTTGTCTTGGTCTGAGGTGGGGTGGACGAACTCCGTGACCAGGACGCGGAGCGGAGACGAGACGCAGTTGCAAGTCCGCGACGAATAGCACGGTTTGCGACCTGCTGTTGGCCGGAGATCTGCACTGCCCCCTCTCCAGTGGACCGTTGTGTGGCCGCAAATCGTTGCGTTGCCGCGGCGAGATCGGCGGCGACTTTGGCCTGGGCGGGCGTGATTTCAGTGGCGTGTTCGTCGTCCTGATCACGTTTGTCTGCGAGCATGGAATTCAGGCGATCGGCATATTTTTCGATGTTTTGACGCGCTGCCTGCTGATCGCGTGCCAGAGAAGCCAGCGACTCAGCGACTTGTTGGTCTCGTTGGATGCGTGTTTCACGTGCAGCCAGGCTCGCTGCCGCGCGATCCATCCCGCGTCGGATTGAATTTTGCCGCGCCGCCAGATGTTCCAGGTCCTGAGGGGATTGACGTTGCCCCTCCTGAATGGCCTCCAGAGTCTGGTTAAGCGCGGCGGTGGCTGGCGCATCGATCGACGCGGCGCGCGCGGCGAGCTTCTGGATACGCTGACTGAGTGGTTCCCAGCCAGCGATTTCCTGTTTACCGGCTTCAGAGATGGCTTTTTGCAGTGCGCGCTCGATGGTGAGGAGTTCCTCGGTGTTGGCTTTCTGTAACGAGTTCGCTGTTGACTCTTGACCGTCGCGAATTGCCTGGGATGTCAACCGAGACCGGTTCTCGACTTCTTGTAGCATTTGGACCACTTCCGGTAGCAGGTTGAGGATGGACTGTCGTGCCGCAGTGGTGTAGGTCGTGACTTTGCGTTGTGCGGGCAGGTCAAACTGCGCGGGCAATGGTGGGGAGTGTTTTTCTATCAGCGTTTTTATTGCTCGCTGAAGTTCTGACAGGATCGTCATGGTCCGTTGGTGCTCGTCGCGATAACCGCGCCGGTTACCACTCAAGGCCATCTGGGCAGCTCGAGTGCTGGCTTGTGTTGCGTCGGCTATCGCGGCGGAGATTGCCGGAGAAGGAGGATGTTTTAGTTCTTCGAGCATGCGGGTGATTTGGCGTTGCTCAATTGCCAGGCGTGACCAGGTCGTGAAAGCGTCTAGATGTTCAAATCCGAGACGCTTTTGCTGACGCTGTAATGCTGTGACATTTCCACTAGCGGCCAGTGCCTCAGCTGTTGCCTGCTGTCCAGACGCACGGAGTTGCTCAACGCGTGCCGCAAAAACAGCGACTTGAGCTTGCTGCAGGGATGTACCAGCAGCTGGTGGAGCTTTTCCTTCCCTGCGAGGAAGTTCATTTTCGAGTGTTGCCCGGGTATTTTGCAATTGGCTGGTTTGGCTTGCGGCCAATGCAGCCAGTTGTGTGGCAAACTGGTCCTGTTGCTTGCGCAGCGCGGCAGCAGCAGTGGTTAAGGAGTCTGCGAGTGGAGTCAGGGCGGGGCGCGCTGCGTGGTGCGTCGCTGAACGCGTTTGTCCAGCAACGGAAGCTGCCAGCGGTTGTTGTGCGGCTGCTGTTAAAGAGGGCGCCAGGGCTCTTAATTGGGCTGACACTTGTGGCGCGGCGTTTTTTACGCCACGGGCAATGTCCTCCGCCACACTCGTGATTCGTTGTTGCTCTGTTTGCTGTTGGGATTGATTGATTACCAGCGGCGCACCCTCTGCCAGAATGCGTTCTGCGGCAGCGGCACGCTCTAATGATTCGGCAGCTCGGGCGACTTCGCCGACTTCAACGCTTAAATGGCGTCGACGCAGATCCGTAAGGTAGGATTGAATTTCGGCCTGGGTTTGCCGGAGCGCTACGTCTACCTGTTGGACTGAGTGATGCAGGGATTTGCCACGGAGGGACGTTGGTGGCCGCGTCGCCTGGGCCAATGCTGCAGCCTGGTCTTGTGCGTTTTGCAGTGCTGCAGCCACCGTGACAGGCAGGAGTACTGCTGAATTGGCTGGTGTCGGATCCGGGAGTGGCGGCAATTGCACTGCATACGGGACAGACGTTGCCTGACCATCATCAGAACTTCCGTCGAGCGCCCGCTGAGACCATTGGCGGTGTGCTGCCGTTGCCTCCTCCAAAGTTTGAGCCAATGTCTCCAGTCGGTGGATTTCCATTGAGAGTTCGTGAGCACTTTTTTCAGATTGGCGGTCGCCGCTTGCTTGCTGTAGATGGTCTGCAAGTTGCGCAAGACTACCGATGACTGTGGCTTGCTCAGACAAGGCCGCAGATTTACTTTCGGAAAAGAGATCTTCGACAGCGTCAAAAGCGGCGGCTTCTGCCTGCTGCCAGAGAGGTTTGACGGCGGTGAGCGCACCGGGCGCGTCTCCGATGCCAGTAATTGCCTGGTGGACAGTCGTTTGTCGCTTGACGAGGTCGTCGCTGCTGAGTGCTGCGGTGTCCGCAGCACGCGTTTCTTCGCGTAGCGACTCCTGTAGCAGGATGATCGCCCTGATTTTCTTGAGTAAGGCGGCTCGCTGGGCGCCATCGACTCCTCGATCCTGGTCTAACTGTTGCAAGAGTGTATGGAAGATCTGTAACGCGGTAGTTTGTTGCTGAGCGGCGTCGTCGAAATCGGCTTCCTGCATTGCTGCCACAGTCTGTTGCAGCACCTCTCCGGCAGCACCTGCACGCAGCAATTGCAGGCCTTCGAGCGCTGCCGCAGAACGTGGGCCGCCCCATGAGCGGACTTGTGCCAGTGTCTCCAGAAGATCCTCAAAAACGGCGATCACGTCGGATTGATCGGCAATCGCTGCAACGGCGAGTTGTTGACGCCGTACATCATCCTGTTCGGTTAAGGTCTGAGTTGCTAGGTGGACACGGCGTTGCAGGTCTAGTAATTGACGTGCTTGTGCCGATAGCCGTGAAACCTGCAGTCTTTGCTCGAGTTTTTGCCTTTCCGCCATGAGTCGAACAACGATTTGCCGAATTTCGGATCGGGCTTTTTGCTGCAGAAGTTCTCGAGGATCCCCAGCGGCCAGGTCTGCTTGCCGTAGCTGTTCGACAACTTGCCGCATTTCACGATCGACCAACTCGTGGATGTTGCGCCGCATCGATTTGATTTCGGCGTAAACCGGAAGATGTTGCAGGCCGTTTTCCTGGAGCTGTCGAAGCTGCAGGTCCAGGACGTTGGAGACAAGTTGTGCAGCCAGTTGTTGAGCCTGTTCTTGGCGTTGAACGAAGCTGAGGGACGTATCCTGGGCCTGGCCAGATCCTGCAATGATCACCCAGGTCCAGAATACAAGCACCAGCTTTCTACGTGTGCGGTGTACCTGTCGCGCAATACAGCGAATCGGGACATCGATTGGATCTGTCACGGTGTAAATCACGGACAGGCTCCTTTGGGTAGCTGGCGTTGAATAATCTCATTCAACTTTTGTTGGGCTTCCTGGTCTGCCCCTGTGATTGATTCCAGTACCCCTCGTTCGTCAGAAATAGTCAGGATCACAGACTCACCCACAAACCGTTTGCCAGGCTGCTTGCCCCGGAAATCGACAATTTCGAGAGTCAGTTTGAGTAGATCACCTGGGGTGAGGTCGAATGGTGCCAGGTCGAGTGGCCAGCGGCCGGTGAGTGGCAATGCGGCTGCCAGGACCGGCGTCTGCGTCAGCAGAGCGAAGGCTTGACGCTCTAATGGCCGGTCGGCAGATGCGGGGGCTGCAGGGTTGGTGGAAAGACTTGTATTGGGTGACTCGAGTTGGGTTGGCATTGTGCGCTGGATGTCAACGAGCAGACGGATTGAGTGGATACCGAAGTCATCGGCAGCCTGATATGCGACAACTGGCCGCGCATTGGGGAGGACCGTTTGATGAATGACCGCCGCCGTACCGGCAGGCAAACGGTCGGTACGCAGTTGAATGCGACCGCGCAGTGTCTTTGGCATTTGTAACCCATCGGTATCCTCGACTTGGATTTCGTACCGGCAGGGAGAGGTGACTCGATGTAATGGGGTTCCCGCATCAGGTAGTTCCCAGCGTCGCTGCTGAGAGTCAGCAGATCGCAAGTCGATGCGCTGCGAGCTGGCTCCCCGGTGGAGCGTGAGCCAGGCCGAGGTGAGTGTTTTCTGGTTATTGCAGGTTACCTGGAAATTCAAGCGTGATCCTGCCAGTACCGCCAGGTCGCGCGCCGTCGCGTCTTTATCCGTCTGGGATTCTGAACGCGCGTAAGTGGGTGGCGTGACGTGGATTTCAAGTTCAACGGAGGGCAGGGGAAGTAGCTGTAATGCCGAGGGAGCAGTCCAATCGTCACCTAAATAAACGGTATACGATCCTCCACTCATGAGTCGATCTACGTGGCCAACGTAGGCGGCGGAGTCATTGGTATGGTGTGGCCAGTTATCTAGAGTCGCTTCCAGTGATCGAGCGAGACTTTCTGGTAAACGTCGCTGAGCGTCGTGTTGTTGGAGTTGCTGGGCGACGTCCGGAGCGTCCAGCCAGAGTAGATTCACCAGGGACTCTTTCCAGTCGTTTTCGGCCAGATGGGTTTGATTCATCCCCTCCTTTTCAAGTAACGCGAGTCCTGCTTCCAGCGACCGCTGTCTGTCTGTACGCGAGACATGCGAGAGTGTGATCCGTTGTTCCGGGAAATCCGGGTGGTGAATTTGAACGCGTCCATGTTGCGGTAGTCTACCGTTACCCAGGATTGCAAAGCGTATCTTGGCTTCGCTGGCAACCGATATTGGAGACGGGGTAAGGCCCTTGGTAGTCGCCCTGGAATAAACTTGCGTGTTGTTGATTCTGATTTGCTGGATGCGCGTAGCTGACGGGTACCGTGTTTCGAACAGGAGTAACCGCTGTCCAAAAGTTCGGACATGACCCGGCCAGCCAGTCGTTGCTCCGAGTGCCAGAGTCAGGATTAAAGTCAGCACCCCGATCTGCTTCCAGATGGCTCGGTCGCTGTTGCCGTTGAACCAGTGGATCTGGTCCTGCTGCTCGAGCATGTTACGAATCACGAGTTGCCGAAGTTGTGCAGAACCGGAGTCCCGCTGGAAAGTTGATTCGAATTGCAAAGCGGCAATCAGATCATTGTCTAATTGGTTCGCATTTTCTACACCCAGGGCAACCTGTAAATGCGATTCGCGGCGCACGAACCACCGTCGCGACCATTTCACAACAACCCACGACTCCAAGAGTACTACGAGTACGATCATGATGAAGCGTTGTGGTCGGCTGAGATGAAAATACAAGTCTAGCGCAAACAACGCCCAGAGAGCGACCATTGCGCTGACCAGAATACTGGCGGTCCCCGCGATCCAGCAGGCGGTGCGACGGAGACGCCGCAAGAGCGTCAGTTTCGCGTGAAGTGGGGCCAGGTGTGTCATGCCACCGATTGTTGATGTGATAGTGCGCGTGGAGCAACGAGAAGGTGTGAGGGGAAAGGCGACGTGGCTTGTGTGCAGGGTGCCGGGCGAAGGATCAAGGCCTGCTGCCTTGCAATGTCAGGTAAATCGAAGCAATTTGCGAGTCAGCCATTCACCCAACATAAGCGATACCACACTGAGGAACCACACCGGCGTGGTCCACAGTAGACGCTGATGTGAGGCGGATACCTGGCGAGGTTTCAGGGCCATGTCAGGGACAATCATTGCCGATTGATCCAGTGTGTACGACCGGCCTCCAGTTTGTTGCGCAAGCTCTTCTTGAAGACGGACATCCCGGACAGTGCCCCGGCGTTCTGCGGAAGTTTGTAGTACCTCAAAACTCAGTTCGATTTGTTCGGACGTGATTGGGTCTTGAAGTCGAAGTTCATGTTTACCTTGCAGGAAGACCGGGAATTGAGTTTCGAACAGACCCGGACGTATCATAGCCAGCGCGATCTGGCGGCCTGCAGGCTGACCACTAGTAGTGGGTGGTACCAACTCCGCTTTCAGTAACGTGTCCTCATCGAGTGGTTCGTAATTTTGGTCATAGGCTTGCACTGACAACGTCACCGAGTCGCCCATCGTATAACGATGTTGTGGCGTGTCGAGTTTGGCGACAAACCGTTTGCGAGCTCCCAATGCGTGGCTGATTCCGAGTCTGTCGATCAAAGCCCCCCAGAAACTTCTGTAATGGCGTTCTCCTTGCTGTCGCCGTAGACGCCAGGTTTCGTTGAAACCCAGATAGACCACCTCTCCTGCGCCGTACCGACGAATCGCGATGAGTGGTTGTTTGTCTTCACCGTTGGCGCATCGATCGGTAGGGTGTTCCGCCAGGACGTCGGCCAGGGAGTGAATTCCCTGGACCGGTTGGTACCAGGGTAATTGGCCGAGGCTGTTCCAGGATTTGCGTGTTTTTGTCTCGTTCTCTCCCAGCTGCATAAAAGGGTAACGGCCGCCGCGCGTGGCTGCGGTGAGTTGGAGCTCAAACGGTTGATCGATCCGCTGCAGGTTGGGGTCGATGTTGACGGGAAGCAGTTCTTCCAGGGCGCTGCCGGCGAGCTCTTGTGGGCCGAATCGTGGACCTGCAATCACGACCAGTCCGCCACCCAGGTTGCCAACAAACTCGCGGACCATAGCAGCAAAACGGGGACTGAGCATTTCACCGGGGACGTCATCCAGGAACAACACGTCATTCGCGAAAAAAGCCCCGCGCTGTGGAGTCAGAGTCTGCAGGAATAAAGGATTAGATCCGCGCACCAGGGGATCGGACGATGCGAGATAAGTGCGGAAGCCTCGTAATCCGACTGCCTTGTCACGGTGAAACACCTCTTTGACAAAACGCCATTCCCAGGTGGGCTCGTGAGCCACGTACATCAGTCTCACGAAGTCATCGATAATATTGGCCCGACGCATTGCCTGGTTATTGTCAGTCAGAACCTCTCCCGCGAGCGGCTCGACGGACAGATCGAATACAAATTCTCCTGCCTGCTGTGGGAGCCAGGGAAACTCTGCCATCGTGGTGTCAGAGTTCAGAATCAGTTCGCGTTCAGCCACAATGTCGGTTTGTTCTTCAGCAGTGCGTGACGTTTGTGGTCGAGCGGTGAGACGCAGCCGGGCGGTTTGGCCGGAAAGCCCGTTTTGGCGCAGTGAGGCACGCAACATCGTCTGTTCACCGCGGCGTATTTTTGGCTCCATTTGCAGGCTTACTGCCAGGTCAACGGCGGCCGGCTCCCCGACGCCAACCGTATAGACTGGAATGCCCAGCCTGGCTGCCGGTGACCGTTGTGTGGGAGACCCCGCGGACAACGGTAGGGCACCTGCATTGTGGCCAAAATCGCTTACTACGATCAACGCATCGAGCTCACCGGAGCCGAGTTGACGAGTGACATCATTGAGCGCTGCACCGAGAGCGGTAACCTGGCCGCTGGCCGAAAGCTGTTTTGCGATAAACGTGGGGTCGAAATCCGTCTGGCCGTCAGCTTGCAGGCGTAGCTTCCGTAGGCTGCTGGTGGAGTTCCCGGTGAACTGAAAGATCTCGACGCGTGTTTCTTGCCGTTGCAGCTGCCAAAGGAAGTTGTTGCGGTCTTCAACGAGCGTGCCGCGGACCGTATCGAGGCGGGTGGCGGTAGTTGCCGCCGAAGGTGTCGCAGATGGAGCGGCACAATCAGCGATGTCCATGCTGGCGGTTCCATCAAACAGCACGTAAACCAGCGGAGAACGAAGTTGGGCAGTGGTTATCGTAAGGACCGGTTCTGCCAGCGTCAGCACGAGCAGCGACAACAGCAGGCCACGGCAGATACCAAGCAGCACACGTACGGTCCGTGTGCCGGCGGGTTGCCATTTCAGGTAAAAAGTAATGCCTCCGGCGCAGGCCAGCGCCAGTCCGAGAATTGCCCAGAAAACGTATCCCGATCCCTGAGCCCAGTCTGCCGAAAGTGTAATTGCGGCGTGATTGATCGAGGAGAAGTCTTCGAGCCCCAGAAGCCAGGCAAGCGAATTCCGCATAGGTGCCATTACGATCGTGGACGGAGTGTCGGCTGCACGCTAACCGTGCTGGAGTATCTTGTGGACGACTCTGGCTTCGCGCTGGTTGGTGAGGGTTTGTTTTTGGCCGTTGTGATGGAACACGAGTTGTTTATGGTCGATGCCAAATAGATGAAGTAGAGTGGCCTGGTAGTCGTTCGGCGTGACGCGGTCGACTGCCGCCCGGTGACCGACTTCGTCAGTTTCACCGTAAGTCATTCCTGCTTGAATGCCACCACCGGCGAGCCAGGTACTGAATCCCTGCCCATTGTGGTCCCGGCCACCACTGTCGGCATTCCCTTCGGTGACGGGCAAACGGCCGATTTCGCCACCCCAATGCACGATCGTGGTTTCGAGCAGGCCACGTTGCTTGAGGTCTTTGACGAGGGCAGCGGCCGGTTTGTCAGTGCGTTTGCAGGCTGCTGGCAGTGAGTTCTTGAGATTGCTGTGGTTGTCCCAGGGTTGGCCGTTGAGGAAAAGTTGTACGAATCGGACGCCGCGTTCAACCATCCGCCGAGCGATCAGACAACGCGTCCCGTACTCGCGCGTGGCGTTGTCATCGAGACCGTAAAGTGTGTGGGTCGCGGCGCTCTCCCGGGAGATGTCGAGCGCTTCTTTGGCAGCAGTCTGCATCCGAGCTGCCAGTTCATAGCTGGCGATTCTTGCCTCCAGGTCGCGTTCTCCTGGATGTCCTGTGAGATGGCGTTGGTTTAACGCGTTGAGGAACTGAAGATTGTGATCCTGTACATTTCCCCGTAGGTGCAGGGGGGCATCGAGGTTCAAGATTCGTGGCTCTTTGGGACGCAAAACAGTCCCTTGGAATAGCGTCGGCATCCACCCATTGGACCAGTTGTGGGTACTGTCGACGGGATGCCCGCCAGGATCGGTCATCACAATGTAGGCGGGCAGATTGTCCGTTTCTGAGCCGAGACCATACAACAACCAGGAGCCAACCGTGGGACGCCCTGTGATGCCTGGTATGCCGGAGTGCATGTAGCGGATGGAAACCTCGTGGCCGTTGTATCCGGTATGCATCGAACGAATCAGGCAGATGTCATCGACAATGCCGGCGATGTTGGGCAGCAATTCTGAAATTTCCGTACCGCATTGCCCATGCTTCTTGAATTTCCAGCGACTACCAAGTAATCGCTTGCTGGCGCGTTTGATGAAACTGTATTGGACATCGCCTTCGTACGTGGAGCCGGCCAATCGATTTAATTCTGGCTTCGGGTCGGTCAGTTCCATGTGCGCCGGACCGCCGTGCATGAAAAGCGAGATCATGGCTTTCGCACGGGGTGCAAAATGCGGCTGCTTGGGAATCAGGTTGAAGGTCTGCTGTCCGCGCGGAATGTTAGTCGGTGTTGCCAGTAAACGGTCTTCGCGCAGCAGTGTTGCCAGGGCAACACTACCCATTCCAAGTGCGTTCTGAGCCAGAAATTGGCGACGGCATTGAACAGTTGGCGGCTGGTTCATGGAGACTTCTTTAAAGAAACGTGGTTGTGTATTACAGGTACGAAAGCAGTGTTCGCAGACTTAGTCGGAATAAAGGAACTCATTAGAACTGATCAGGGCCTGGCAGTAATTCGTCATGGCCTGGCGTGGCGGATTCTCGTGGGCCTGTGCCATCAACAGTGTCAGTTGCGTTTGCAGATACTCGGCCGACAGCAGAACTTCCTGACGATGAGGGAGGCGGCCATAGGCCTGTTTCCAGGCATAGACAGCCTGTTCCAGAAGAGGTACTTGCACATGAATGGCTTTTACAGGGGCCTCGCCTTTGAAATCTCTTTCGGAATTCCAGCTGATGCGCGTGCTGCTCTTGGCTTCCACCAGGTCGACATTGTAGATCAGCCGGAACGAGTCGTAAGAATGCCCCGCTCTTTCCGACACGATCATATCGATCGTGTCACCCGGCTCAACCTGGAAGGTGGTCTCGAATGGGACCTCGCGATTATGTACGTCCCAAGCTCCTTGGATGCCGTGGCGACTGCTGTACAGGGTGGCGTGGATACCGTCTCCCTGGGCAGCTCCGTGCGCGACCGTACCCTTGATGGTGACAGCGCCTGAGCGTGGCGCGATCCAACGACGGATCGCACACGAATCGGGGCCATTGGGGTGTCCACCGGTGGCACTTAACTGGGAGTACCCGAGTGGGTTTTCGGGTACTTTTTCGCCACCCTTCCAGAGTTTTTGCTTCTTGTCGAAATAGGGGTACGGCGTGAATTTGACGGCGGCAGACTGGTTCTCGTCGCCGCTCGTGAGGGTGCCGTAACCGTAACGCCAAGGATCTTGAGTGTTTGCGTACGCAGTGGAATCAAAGGGCACGCTGAGTCCGTGAAGTGATTCGGACTCGACCGTTCCGCCGGCCTCAAGATTTACGCGGTCAGCGAATGCTCCCGCGTAAGCCAGTACCGTATCGCTGTTCATCAGCATCAATGATTGGCTGGCAACCGTAGAACGTTCTCGTTTGTTACAATTGACCGTCATTACTGGTGCGTCGAATACTTGCAGTAATGCTGCGGGTTGTGTCCTGCGGGCCTGAATATAGACACTGCGCCGATTCGAACCAGCGACAACCGTCTGTCCCGAAGTGTCCGTCTTGACACCATCAGGGGCGCCGTGCATCCGTTTGTCTATTTTTCCGGTGACACTCAAAATGCGATCGCGGATGATTTCAGCGTCTAGGCGGCGGACCGTTTTGTGCCAGTAATATTCGTTCCCGGAGTCAACGCGATCGGACTGCGGGTTGCGCACAGAAGCCTGGCGATAGGCGGTTGAGTTCATCATCAGGCGGTGGAGTTGCTTCAGACTCCAGCGTTGTTGCATGAAGAAGCGTGCCATCCAGTCGAGCAGCTGGGGATGGGTTGGAAGTGTGCCGAGCTTACCGAATTCACCCGGCGTGCTGACAATGCCACGGCCAAAGTGGTGCATCCACACGCGGTTGACGAGCACCCTTGCCACCAGGGGGTGTTGTCCGTTGGTAAGCCACCTGGCGTACACCAGCCTGCGACCTGAGAACGGTGTGTCATCACTATTGTCCTCAATCGCCAACCGTTGGCCTTCTGGAGCCGTAACCGTCAGGCCTCCCGGTTTAACTTCGTGTTGCGGTTGACGGTGGTCGCCCCGATAGAAAAGGAACGTCTGTGGCGTCTTGCCTGCCGTTTCCGTGGTGGCACGCAGGAACTCTTCGACGGGAATGGCACTTCTCACTTTGGCGATATCGGCATTCAGCTTCTTGATCTGGTCCGCGTGCCCCTGGTTGTATTGGTACAGGTTTCCTCCGCTAACATTGAGATTAGGGTAGTCCTTGATCAGTTTGTTTTGTGCGGCAGTTCGTTTGTCGCCGGGGGTTTCTTTGGCTGTTTTCAGACGCGTTTTCAAAGGGTCGTCGTAGCGGTCGTATTCTTTGTTCAGAGCGATCTGAATAAACTCGTTTTGTTTCTTGTTGCGTGCCGCCTCGAGTGTCTGCGCTTCCTTGTTGATCTTGTCACGCTGGGCGACATCCTCGTCGGTGTAGAGCGAAATGCGCCGCCCGGTCGGCTGTTTCCAGTTTTTCCAGTCAAAGGCCGGTTCGAGAACAGCACGCAGGCGGTGATAGTCGTCGTGGGAAATCGGATCGTAGCGGTGGTCGTGGCAACGCGCACAGCCGACGCTTAACCCCAGTAACGAAGAACTGATAATCTTGATGGTGTCGGCGACCATCTGGTTACGTGACTCATCGTTGTTAACGCTGCCAGTGCCGTCGACAGCCATTCTCAGGAAACCTGTTGCCGTGAGCCGACGAATGTCATCCGGAGCCATGTTCTTGAAGGGGGGGGCGATCATCTCGTCTCCCGCAAGTTGTTCCTGAATGAACTGGTCGAATGGCAAGTCTTGATTGAAGGATTGGATGACATAGTCGCGAAACTTGTACGCGTAGGGTCGCACCGGGTCATCGTTGCTGTAGCCCTCGGAGTCGGCGTAGCCGGCAACGTCGAGCCAGTGCCTGCCCCAACGTTCGCCATAGTGTGGCGAGTCGAGCACTCCGTCGAGTAATCGTCCATAGGCGTCCGAGCGTGGATCGTTGACAAATTCGACGACTTGCTGCGGCGTTGGTGGCAGTCCAAGCAGGTCAAGGTAGACACGGTGTATTAGCGTGACACGGTTCGCGTCGGCAGCAAACTCCAAACCTTTAGGTTGTTGGCGGGCGTGTAGAAATGCGTCAATCGGATTGCGGATGCGTGTATTGTCCGGCAGCTCGGGCACCTTGACCGCTGCGATCGGTTGAAAGAACCAGTACGCACGTTCCTCGTGCGTCACGCCGAGGCCCTCGCCGAGGGTCTCGGGCTCCGGACGCGCCGTCGGCGCGCCGGCTGCGATCCACCGCTTGATGACAGCAATGTCCTCTGCTGGCATCTTGGTGTCTCCGGGGGGCATTTCACCCAGCCGAATGCGTTGCAGCAGGCGGCTTTCTGCTGGATTTCCGGGGACGATGGCGGGGCCGCTGTCTCCACCTTGGGCCAACAGTCGTCGCAATCGTAAATCAAGTCCTCCCTTTTTTTCCTTGGTTGCGCCGTGGCAGTCCAAGCAATGGATTTTGAGGAGCGGACGGATGTCACGTTCAAACTGGAGTTCGCCAGAGTCTGCGGCGGTCAGAAGAGCGGACCAGAGTGCGGTCAGAATCAGCGGGGCAAGGAAATTGCGCATAGCGTTTACTTTAGAGAGCCGGGGACGGAAAAGTCCAATTTTCTCTGAAACCCGGCGTTGCTGCAACATCCGTCCTGAATGAGGGCTCGCTCAACGCTGTCGTGAATGCCAGAATACAGGGGTTTGACCGCTACGGTGCGTCTCCCAGTCATGGCAATTCAGCCGCATCGATCCCAACGAATCTTCCCCGGGGCCCCAGCGAAGTATGGATTTTCCAGTATCGGGACGTCTAGCCGGTATCGACTACGGCACGGTGCGAGTGGGAATTGCCGTCACCGACACAGAGCGGATTGTGGCGAGCCCGTTACAGGTCTATCGTCGCGTCAATTCGGTCGCCGATCAGCGTTTCTTTCGTGCGCTGGCCGAGGATGAAGCGCTCGTGGGGTGGGTCGTAGGGCTTCCTGTGCATACCAGCGGTGATGAGAGCCAGAAATCAAGGGAAGCACGCCACTATGGACAATGGCTTGCTGAGGTTACAGAACTGCCGGTGCGATTTTTTGATGAACGTTACACCTCACAAGGCGCGGACCAGCTTCTCCTTGAGGGGGCACTTACCGGCCGCCGGCGCAAGCTGAAACGTGATATGGTCGCAGCCCAGATTATGCTTTCCGCCTACTTGGAGTTCGTCAGCATGGGAAAGCATGGTGAAGGCACGGAGTCCTGGGAGTAACCAGAGTGCATTGCAGGGTAGTTGGCGGGAGCATAGTGTGATTCAGGTATGTCGTTGATTTTCAGCAGCCAAGAAGTGCTTGTACCTGTGAAACCCGTCGTTTCAGAGTTCCGTACAGGCGTTTCCAGTCGTGGTCGATTGCCAGCACTGTTGTCACTGGCTGACGCTGGAGGATGCGTGCGCCGTTGTGGGGGATGTCGGCGATCGTAGGACAACCGGGGTCTGTGTTGGCGGCTGCAGCAAACTTTGTAAACGAAGGAGAAATCACGGTATCACGCCTCGCGTAGACAATCGCTTTGCCACACAGGCACAAGGGAGGGCCGCTGGGTGGTCGCGGCGTGTTCCCCTGGCAGACTTGTAGATGTTCACTCAATGCGGGCCAATTGAAACCGACTTCCAGAATTTCAACCGAAGCGGTGTAACGCGGGTTAACTTCCAGGATCCAGACATCGTCTGACAGGATCAGGTCGACCCCAAACAGTCCCCGGAGTTGAAAGCAGCTGGCAAGTACGTGCCCGATTTCAACCAGTTGTGAGTGGAGATGGGGGGGAGGGATGACGGGGCCCAGAGACCCTGCGTATTGAAATCGCTGCGCCCCTGTCCAGACAGTGCCTGCGAGTTGGCGCGTGAGGCCGACAAAACCTGCAGATTGCTGATTCCCGGTGTAAACGGCGCTGTACGTTTTTCCGGGAATGAACTGCTGGTAGAAAAAGTCTGGGGTATCCTGATAGGCCTCACCGGGGTCGATGCAGCCGATACGTTGGCCACCGCATGATTGCAGCGGTTTGCGGATTGAGCATCGCGTGACGGTGACGTCGTCCAGATCGCGTTTCAGAGTGGGGCTTGCCATGCCGTGGGAGGTGAGTACCGCCGAGAGCTGCCACGGGTCACGAACACGGCAGAGCACCGCGCCGGGGTTTCCCAGTAAGGTTTGCGTAGTGGCTATCTGGTCGATGATTTCAGGGTGGTTTTCCAGGCCGCCGGTGTACATCCAGGGGCCTCTAGGCAGTTGCTTTAACGCGTCGATTAGCTGTTGCGGATAGTCTGAAACTCGGATTGTGGCGGCGCAAACCTGTTGCAGGTCATGGTCGGCGAACAGATCTGCCCCACAGGGAATGAACCCGGCCCGGCGCGCAGATTGTGCTGCGGATCGCACACTGGCGCCAAGAATAGACAGGGAAGGTGGCATGCGGGCTGAATGTAATCGACCGCACCTGGCGAAAAAAGCCAGCGCACCGTTTTGTCGCCGCGGTGATGGGTTGAGGACGCCAGGCAGTGTCGCAGTACACGTGGCTACCTTGACTTGCTTCACATTTTACCGAACACTCACAGAACATGACGCCAGAGCAGACAGCAACGGGATTCTTGTTATTGGTGGTGGTACTGCTATTGTTTTGGGCCGCCAGGGCGTACGTGCGCAGTCCCTTTCCACCAGTCCAAGCAACTTTCTATTTCCTCAATCTCTTGTTGACGCGTTTGCAGTGGTCTGCCGCTGCGGTAAAGAGTCTGCCGGTTGAAAAGGATCGTGGTGCGGTGATCATCAGTAATCACAGCAGCAGTATCGACCCGTTTTTTGTGCAAATGACCACGCGGCGTCTGATCCATTGGATGGTTGCTCGGGAGTATTGCGAGCATATTGCGTTTGGCTGGTTCTTGCGAGCCGTCGAGGCCATTCCGGTAAATCGAGGTGGAGTTGATACCGCATCGACCAAGTCGGCGATTCGGTATGCCGAGCGGGGTGGCCTGGTGGGCATGTTTCCGGAAGGTCGCATCAACCTTACGGATGATCTCCTCACGGCGGTTCGGCCTGGGGCTATTCTTGTTGCGTTGCGAGCGGGGGTTCCTCTGGTGCCGTGTTACCTGCAGGGAGTTCCGTATCGAGGTACTACCGTCAGTCCGTTCTTTATGCGTGCCAAAGTACGCGTGTTTTTTGGCGAGCCGATCGATTTGTCAGAATTCCAGGGGCAAGCCAACGATCGTGAGTTGGTTGGACAGTTGATGCTGCGCTGCGCTCGGGCAATCGCACAACTCGCTGGCGAGCCGGAGTTTCAGCCCATTCTGGCTGGCCGAAAATGGAAACCGGAGGATCCCGCTGCCGTACCCAACGCTTAGGGAACTCGCCGGGGCTGCGCAGAAGCCTGAGGAAAGTACCGCTGTGCGGGAGGTTGGAAATCAGCAATCGACAACCAGTCAGGATCCTCGTACCAGTCCCGGAAGTACATCTAAATCCAGTGTCTCCAGGCGTCCCGCTTTGAGATGTTCGATCGCCAGTCCACCCATAATGGCGTTGTCCGTGCAGAGCTGAAGGGGCGCGATGTGGAGTTCGATTCCGTTTTGCTGGCAGGTTTCCGCCAGACGTTCACGAAAAACGGTATTGGCGGCGACGCCGCCGCCCACGCAAAGTCTGGACATCCTGGTTTGGTCAATGGCCAGCATGGCCTTGCCGACAAGGCAGTCTACGACAGCTGCCTGAAAACTGGCCGCCACATCTGCAATTTGTTGTGCAGTGAGTTGTAGTGATTGAAAATCGACCTTTCCGGTACCAGCAATGGCGTAGCGAACTGCGGTTTTCAAGCCGCTGAAGCTGAATGCCAGGCGGTTTCTATCTCGCAGGAAAGGGCGAGGAAAGGCATGTTTCCTGGCGTTTCCCGCCGTCGCCGCTTTGGAGACGGATGGGCCTCCCGGGTAGGGTAAACCCAGCATGGCGGCGATTTTGTCAAAGGCCTCCCCCGCCGCATCATCGATGGTACCGCCTAGATAATGAAACGCGGTTGCACTCGCGCAGTGGTAAAGGTGGGTATGCCCTCCGCTGACGATGAAACCGATGCAGGGGAAAATATTCCGGTGCAGGGCGATCTGGCAGGCGTAGATGTGAGCATGCAGGTGGTTGACCGCCAACAGAGGTTTACCGGTGGCGACGCAGAGTGCTTTGGCCGCTGTGACTCCCACCAGCAGTGAACCTGCCAGCCCGGGGGTATTGGCGACAGCGATACCATCGAGATCATTCAGTTTTATGTTTGCGCGACGCAGCGCCTCATCGATCACGGGCAGAATTCGTTCAACGTGAGCACGGGCGGCAATTTCCGGTACGACCCCGTGGAATCGCTCGTGGAGCTGGTCCTGCGAAGCCACCACGGATGCCAACACCTCGAGTTGGTCTGTAACGACGGCCGCGGCCGTTTCGTCACAGGAAGTTTCGATGGTGAGTATGCGGAGTGCCATTCGCTGGGCCTGTTTCGCAGACATAAGAGGGGGATAGGATTCCAGCTGCACTCACTCGTAATGGCACGGCATCTATCCGCTATTGTCGTGCTCGTTCCAGCTGTCCTGGGGGAACGTTTTATCCCGCGTCCTGGCAGTCGGTCAGGGCTTTACCACCGGCATCGGGGGCCGTTCTTCAAGAGGAGCGGTAGGCAGGGGCAACTGCGCGCTTAGAAATTCAACCGCTTTGACCAATTGGCGGTCGTCAAATTTGGGAAGGGGTTTGGCGTCCTTGTCGGCGGATCGCTTGACCACATCGATTTGCTGCCGGAACGTCGTCAACGCCCGGGTCTCTGCCGCGCTGAATTTGACGCCAAAACCCTCGTTTGGATTGACTCCCCATTCATCTTCGTCGGAGGCATCTTTGAAACGGTGGATATTCTTGCCGCTGGGCCGGCGGTAACCCGCGGTGGTTAACTTCAAAGCGCTGAGGCCATCTTCCAGTTCGATAATATTCTGGACGCTGCCTTTTCCCCAGCTCCGTTCCCCCACGATGGTTGCTCGCTGGTGATCCTGGAGGCAGGCGGCGACGATTTCACTGGCACTGGCACTGAAGTGGTTGATTAACACCACCATGGGAAAGTTCTCTTGGGTGCCTGCCTTGCGAGCACGCCAAACGCGTTGAGGGGTGTTCCGCCCTTTGGTGCTGACGATAATGCCTTCGGGTATAAACATATCGCACACCTGAATTGCAGCCGATAGCAGCCCACCCGGATTGAATCGCAAGTCGAGCACCAGACCGCGCATGTCTTGTTGCCGCAAATTTTCGACGGCGCTACGCAACTCCGACACGGAATGGCGGCCAAAACCGGTCATCCGCAAGTAGCCGATCTTACGCGCCGGATCGCAGAAATAGTTCCAGGAGTCGTCGGCGTTGCGGCGGTGGCCCAATACGGTTGGAACTCGAATGACCTCCCGTTTCAAATTAAGCACGACCGGCTCAAGGTCGCCTGCATGCAGGATTTTCACTTCGACGGATGAACCAATTTCGCCCTTCATGAGATTGATCGCGCCGTCGATCGTGAGGCCCTTGGTGCTTTGTCCGGCAATTTCCAGAATGCGGTCACCCGGTAGCATTCCTGCGCGGTAGGCCGGGGTACCAACCAGCGGACTGATGATTTCCAGCCGGCCATTATTCGAAGAGACGATGATCCCGATACCACCGAACTCATTTTCCACACCGGTTTTGAATCGCTGCAGACGTTCAGGAGGGATGAAGTTTGAGTACTGGTCCAGTCTTGACAGCATTCCCTTGATGGCGGCTTCCATCAGTTCTCGGTCGGTCACATCACGTACATAATTACGCTTGATCTGTTCGAAGGTGTCCGCAAACAGCATCATCAGTTTGAGCTCAGCTTCACTCTGCCGCTGTTGCTCTTCGATGGCGGACGAGGTGCGCGGCTCAGGTGGCCGTTCCTGCGCGGTGGTAATGTTGCCCAGGCCAATGCCGAGCAGGGCAATCGCGGTTAGCGGAGTTAGGAGAGCAGCCTTCATCGATCACCTCAGTGGGTGCGAGTAACTGTTTGCTGGTTTATTTTTGCGGGCACGGGGAGCGAGTGGCTGTGGTGAACCATCAAAACTCGTTTACCGCTGTCAGCCGGGTGGCCGCAGGCCTCGGTAATCCATTGCATAGTCAGCAGATTTGATTTGCCACCGACGACGACTCTACGCTGCCGGACGGGCGCCGCACATGGTGCCGCGAGGTGGCTCTAAGGTCTGCCTCTGCAGTTACTTAGAGAATTCGGAGCCGAGTCGGCGGTGCCGCTAGTATACCGCGGCGATACGCCCCCGACAATGAAGAACGGGCGGGAGTGCGATGGTGACTCCCGCCCGCTTCGTGTTCCCTGGCGCCGGAGCGGCGTGAGGCCGCTCCGGCGCACAGTATCAGGCTCCACCGTGAAGCACTCGTCGAGGCGATCGACCCAGAAATCGCTCGTTCAACGAGCCAGTCGCTCCAACCCAGGAGGGAGGGCGGCATCGAATTCCCGCAAACTCGATACCTACGGTGGAACCTCCGTGAAATTTGTGTGTCGCTCTAACGGCGTATTGCGCAGGCAATACCAGGACCAGGCTCAATGTTACTGCGTTCTGTGTCGCTATATGCCGGACCCTGCACGCCAAGCGATATTCAGGTGTCAATTCCGTTTTTTGTGTATGCAAACTGTGTATTCAAACCAAGCTTGGAGCACGTGGTCTCGTGCCGCTGTCTGCGTGGCGGGGCGAGTGATACCGGCTATGTGCGGATTGCACAAGGCGAAAAACGGGAGAAATTATGGATTCGCACGGACGGGCTGAGAAAGCCGCAAGGTAGCGGGCCCTGATGTCGATGCGGTTTTCCCGGCGCAGGTAGAGAAACTAGCGGGGGACTGGTCGCATGGCTTGGGAAATGAGGCGGCCCGGAGAGTATTAGGTGGATTCGCTGGGTGGTGAATCAATTGAGAAATTCGGGTGCGGGAAAGGACAGCAGGCGGGATGCTGGTGAGGTGGGTGCTGTGGTGTTGGCATACAGGCTGGTGCGCAGGTACTCACGATCGTCCCAGGGATGCCAACCATCACTCAGATACTGTCCCCTCCGGTCACCTTTTCCGGCGACCAGCACACAATCGCCGCTGCGGGCTTGTTGTAAGGCCCAGGTGATCGCGTCTGCGCGAGATGGCATGACACGGGCTTTTGCTGGACGCCGATAGCCGTCGAGAATGTCGTGAACCATCTGGAAGTGCGGCTCAATTCCCGGGTTATCGTTGGTGATAATATCAAGATCGGAGAAACGTTCCACGACCCTTCCCAGGGCGGCCCGCGAGGAGCGGGAATGCGTACTGCGTGCACCGTAAACGCAAATCAGACGTCCGGGGATAATGCTGCGCAACGCTCGGAGTGCTCTGCCCAACTGGTCTGGTGTGTCCGCGCAATCGACAAACACGCTGAAGTCCTGGCCACAGTCAAGGCGTTCCAGACGTCCGGGCAGTACCGGCAGAGCCTCGAGTCCGCGCGCGATCGTGGGGAGTTCGATTCCCAACGCCAGTCCCGCGGTTGCTGCGGCCAGACAATTTGCCAGATGCGGTGTTCCGGTGGTGGCGGTGCGGACGGGAATGGATTCGTCGCCGGTGGTCAGAAGGAAGGTCTGCTCACTGGGAAGTTGTTCGATGAGGTCTGCGGAGACCTGCGCGTCAGATTGCGTTCCGAATGTTAGTGCTGGGCGGTCCACGCTAGCCAGCAGGTTACGGCTGGCGGGATCGTCGGCGTTCATCACTGCACACCCATTTGGTGTTAATTGCGAGAAGAGCCTTGCTTTGGCCCGCCGGTAGTTTGGTAGAGTCCCGTGCAGGTCGAGATGATCACTACGCAAATTTGTCAGTACGGCAAGATCCCACTCGACACCGGCTGTCGCGCGTTGCGCTAGTGCGGCACTGGATACTTCAAGTACCACATGGGAGCACGCATTGTCTGCGGATTGCCTCAGCGTGTGGGCGAGTGTTTCATGGCAAAGTACTTTGTCTCCATTGGCGTCCAGATACGATCCGTCGTGCCAGCCGAGGTTTGTGAGGCTCGATGTGCGATGTCCAGCTGCCCTGAGGACCGACGCAATCAGTTCACCAGTGACCGTCTTGCCACTTGTGCCACTGACGGCCACCGTGATCTGTTGCTGGGCGGGATATCCTGCAAGCGTCTGGCAGACGAGGCCGAGTGCTTCACGCGTGTCTTCCACGACGCAGACTGGCACTGCCAGTTGGAGCGGCCGCTCGGCAATCACGGCGACAGCTCCGCGGTCAACCGCACGGCGAGCCTGTTCGTGCCCGTCGCCATCTTCGTCGACGATCGCGACAAACAGATCGCCGTGACGAATGCGGCGCCAGTCGCGACTGCAACCGCGTGCGGTTACGTCACCGCCATGCAACAAGGTCTCCGGAAACAGTTGCCCCAGTGAGACAACACCGGAAAACGGAGTCGGTGTTTGCATTTCCCAGGCCTCCTTGCCCTGAAACGCTGACCTGCCGGTTCGTTTTGCACATCGATGCGAAACGCTCCAATCCTTGGAGCCCAATGCCGCATCGATCAGATCGTGGGTCGCTGATTCTGTGATGGTCTGTTCGATGAGTCAAGTCGAATCCGTGGGCAGAATTCACCTTGACTTCCCCCTCAACTTGGCGCTTCTTCTTGGGTCGCGTCCAACCGATTTTGTTTTCGCTCGAGAACAGATCGATTGATTTGGGTGGCCGGGTACGCCGTTGAGGGCCAGGCTGCGGACATTGCCTGGGGCACGTCGGTACAGATCGCAAAGAAAAACAGCCAATGGTTTCACTCTATCCACTGTGTTTCCAGCCAATCATGCGCAGATACCTATGGGGTGGGAGACGCTTGGGCACTGTTTTGGGCAAGCCGATTGGGCCGGAAGGTGACTACGCAGAAAGCTGGGAGGTTGCGGACCACGGTACCGATCAGTCTATGGTGGTCGACGGCGCGTTGGCTGGCAGGCGGCTTGGGCAATTGGTTGAGGAGTTTGGCGTCGCGTTGACTGGGGGGGGATCGCCGTTCCGGCGTTTTCCACTTCTGTTGAAATATCTTGATGCGCACCGGGTCCTTTCCGTCCAGGTTCATCCCAACGACGCGCAAGCAGCTCTTTTGCAACCCCCAGACTTGGGGAAGACGGAAGCGTGGGTTATTCTGGCCGCCGATCCGGGAAGCGTGCTTTATGCCGGCTTGCGTTCCGGTGTTGGTCGCGCCGATCTGGAAGTTGCGGTGCGCGACGGGACGGTTGCCGACCTGCTACACGTGATCGAACCCAGTGCAGGTGACTGTTTCTTTATTCCCGCTGGTACAGTCCACGCGATTGGTGCCGGATTGATGGTCGCTGAAATTCAGCAGGCGAGTGACGTTACATTCCGGCTGTTTGATTGGAATCGTAACGGTCCCCACGGTACGCCTCGCAGACTCGATGTGGAGGCTGCACTGAATGTGACTGATTTTGCAACCGGTCCTGTTGCCCGCCAGCGTCCCCATGTGATTCGTCCATCAGTGGTCAGCCGACTGGTTTCTTGTCCTGCGTTTTCGCTTGACCGTTGGACATGGCAGGGAGATGAAGCACTCGGTGGTGATGACATCTTTCACTTAGTCACGGTTCTTGAAGGTCAAGTAGATCTTGAAGCTAAGAGTGGTCAGGCCACTTTAGCACGTGGTCAGACCAGCCTCATTCCCGCTTGTTGTCCAGTTCAAATGTACGCCGCGCAGCCCTGTGTGATGCTCGATGCACATTTGTCGGAGTGAAGCACGTGCTGGCAGAGTCGTGTCTGGAATCACGTCAGCTGCTTGCCCTGTCTGATTTGTCTAACTGCTACTGTCGTCAATGGTGCGTGGCGCAGTCGTGCCAGGCGGTAGGGTTTGCCGCTCCTTTCAGCAGCCGCTTCAAGTCCCACTGCCGGGGTCGACGATGCTCATTGAAGGCACACATTCCTGCCTCACGTGAAGGTGCAACACTCCGGAAACAAGCGGGCAGATCGGACTTCGTTCGGGCAGTGCGTGTCTCTATAATTCGCGCCGCCGGCCTGGGCGTCTCTGGCACCGATAAGACATCGAATGCCGTAAGCAGGGTCATGCGACGTTGCGACAGGCAGTGATGCCTTTCCTGGTGGCGAGACTTGAAAGGAAAAGAGGATGCGAAGCTGGCTGCGATGGGTTGCCGTATTGGTCCTTGGCGGAACTCTCCATGGGTGCTGGTGGGGCAAGAGCGCAGGCGTTCAAAAAGACATGCAGAGCCAGCGTTCCTGGGCAACGCTGCATGACCCCTATCCGAGTAATGACATCGGTCCAGCCGTTGTCGGCGGACGGCCCCCCGGGTTTGAGAAACAACAGCCTGAGCCTGTGCGTAGCCGCTATTTGCGCGATTGGTGGTGGTCAGGTAGCAAGTAGCTGACAGGGGTGGTGAGCTGAGCGAATCGTGGCGAATGGGCGATTTGCCAGTAGCGCTCAGCTGGCGGTGCTGCCGGGGCAATTCTGCGGTAATTAGAGCCTGGATGTTGCCTTGCCAATTTCGAAATAGCCTCTGGCAGATTTCGAAATGATGGTCATTCGGTCGGTCCATTTCCGGGAAGCGAACATAAACGGGGCAGTGGGACCTGTGCCCTGACGCGCTCAACCGATAAGATGGCCAGTCAGCTCACAGCCTGGTGTATTGCATTTCCTGCTGGATCATTTTCCCGATATGACGCAGCGTCCCTCCGTTCGCCGTGGTACGACTAAAAAGGTAGCAGCCGACAGCGTTGCGGTGCGCGGTGAGCGATTGCAAAAAGTGCTTGCAGCGGCAGGATTCGGCAGTCGGCGGGAGTGTGAGTCGTTGATCCAGGAAGGTCGCGTGGAAGTGGATCACCAGGTGGTCACTCAATTGGGGACCCGAGTCGATGCCGATCGCCAGGAGGTCCGTCTGGATGGGGTTGTGCTGCGACAGCCCCGTTCTGTTTATCTTGCGCTGAACAAGCCGCCGGGGGTAGTCTCTACTAACCGGGACCCCCAGGGCCGGAAACGCGTTGTAGATCTCGTACCCAGCGATATTCGTCTTTTTAGTGTCGGCCGGCTCGATCGCTTCAGTGAAGGGCTTCTGGTGTTGACGAACGATGGTGATCTGGCCAATCGCTTGACGCATCCTCGTTACGGAGTTGAAAAAACGTATCGTGTCCGTGTTGCGGGAAATCCAAGTGTCGAGTCGATTCGCCAGTTGCGTCATGGTGTCTACCTGGCAGAAGGTTTTGCACGCGTGGCGAGCGTGCGCATCAAGAAGCGTCACGGTAAGAGTACAGAACTTGAGATTGTTTTGGACGAAGGCCGTAACCGGGAAGTGCGGAGATTATTGGCACGTATCGGCCATAAGGTGATACAGCTGTGTCGCGTGGCGATCGGGCCGTTGCGGCTTGGTGAAATGCCGGCGGGTAGCTATCGGCAATTGACGCAGCGAGAGGTACGTCAATTGCGCGATGCGGTTGACGGTGGCGGCCAAGGTCGCCAGGCGACTGTCCGAGGGCGTCCGGGTACCAGGCAGGCGAAAGGCAAGGCTGCTGGCGGTGAGGCCGCGACTCGCAAGACGCCGGGACGGCAGTCGAGCGGACCGGTGACCTCAGGGAACAAGGTGGCGAGGCGTCAGTCAGGGGGACAGGGGACCTCAAGAAGCAAGGTGGC
>MDTE01146741.1_pt1 | contig 26693 bp, 26 predicted proteins | sample 811231 | NCBI WGS metagenome assembly MDTE01 (sample SAMN05326651, study PRJNA326480) | marine metagenome | isolation source: seawater | place: Indian Ocean: Red Sea | collected 2010
AGAAGAGATGCAGGAAAAAATGTAATTAATTCAAATTATGAAATTAAAAATATTTATAAAGCTATAAAAAAACAACTACAAAGAACTACTAGATACAAATCCAGTAATATATATGGATCAGGTGAAACAGCAAAAAAAATTGTAAACAAAATAATAGAGATAAAAAAAATAAATATTCAAAAATTGATTAGGTACTAATGTTTGTGCTAGCAATTATACCAGCTAGGGGAGGGTCAAAAGGCATAAAAAATAAAAATTTAAAAAAAATAAATGGTAAAAGTTTAATTGAATATACAATATTAGAAGCTAAGAAATCAAGATTAGTAAATGATATTTATGTTTCAACTGACTCTAATAAAATCATTAATATAGCAAAAAAAAAAAAAATTAATTTTATAAAAAGGCCTAAAATTTTATCAGGAGATAGATCCAAAACAATAGATGCAATAAAACATTTAATTAAATTTTATAAAAAAAAATTTAATTTTTTTCCAGATTATATAATAATTCTACAACCAACCTCTCCCTTAAGAAAATCTACTCATATCGATGCTGCTTTAAAGATGATATTTAAAAATAAGAAATCAGATAGTTTAGTAAGTTGTATAAAAATTAAACACAACTTTAATCCAGAATCTTTAATGCAAATTACAAAAAAAGGTAATTTAAAATTTAATAAGAAATTAACTCGACGACAAGATAAAAAAATATTTTATGCAAGGAATGGAGCAGCAATTTATATTATAAAATATCCAGTTTATCTTAAAAAAATATTCGGAAAAAACACAATACCCTTCATAATGAATTCAACTTCATCAATTGATATAGATGATAATAATGATTTAAAAAAATTTCGAAAAATAATTTGTGAAAAATAATTGTAACATTTTTATTGGTGGTGGTTTTACTGATAGTCAGATATTGTGGATTTCAAAAATTATTAGTGGTTACGAAAAAAAACCAAAAAAAATAGTCTTAGAACAAAAATACAATGTAATCACTATGAATGATTTTAAAAAAACTTTTCCAGATTCTGAAATATGTATTGAAAACGAAACTCATAAAAATTTTTTTGATAAATTTTTTTTCATTATTTTAAATTTGAAAAAATTATTTTACTTTTTGTTCAAATTAAAAAAAAAAAAATCTTTTATCAATTCTTTTCAGAGTCAAGTTGTAAATTCAATTTGGGATACAGCATTGAATTCTATGAATGATAGTCAATTAAAACCTACTATATATCAAAAAATTGTTGCAATTTTAAAATCTCTTGGTGCCATCAAGAAAGCAAAAAAAATCTTAAATTTATATGATGTAAAATTAGTTTTTCTAGGACATTCTGTATATGGTGCAAGAGCAATGTTGACATATTTTAGAAAAAAAAAAATTAAGATTTTTTGTCAGGCTGGTTTCAATGTACATGATTGTTCACAAAGAGAGTCTGCATGGAATCAGATAAGTTTACCTCTTTTTAATGAAATGGAAAAAAAAATAAAAAAAAAATATATTTTTTCCTATTGGAAAAAAAGACTTTTAGGGAGAGCTAATTATTTTGATGCACAAGTTGCTTCTAATATACAAAATAAAATTGCCAAATATCCAAAGAACGTTATTTTTCTTCATATATTTAAAGACTCTCCTTTTAACTATTTGGATGAAAAACGAATTTTTTACGATTATTTTGATTGGATTACTAAAACCTTAAAAATTTTGAGATCTTCAAAAGAGATGTGGGCTTTAAGAACACACCCAAACGCATCTAGGTGGGGAGAAGATCAAAAAAAAATAATAGAAAATTTATTAATAAATGAACCAGACATAAAAAAAAAAATCTTTATAGATGAAAACTCAGTTTCAAATAATTTTGTTTTTAAAAATGTTAATAGACTAGTTACATATGCTGGAACATCTCATTTAGAGGCTTCATGTTTTGGGATAAAACCAATTATGATTTCTAAATCTTCTTTAGAATGTATTGATAAAAATTTTGTTTTAAAACCGAGAAATTTTTATCAATATAAAAATTATTTGTTAAAAAAATCTTCAGATAAAATTTTTATACAATCAGATACAGCAGTTAAAAAATCTAAAATCTACTTATTTATCAGAGAAAATATTTTAACTCTAGATAAAGATATAAATAGTTTTCATACATACAGAAAAGATAAAAAAAAAACTTTGCAAAATGATTTTAATTCGGTTCTGCGGTCATTAAAATCAAATCACAATTATCTTGAAAGTCTTGGAAAAAGCTTAAGACTTAATAAATCTCATACTTTATCAAAAAAATATTACACTTTTATACATGACAAATATAATTCAAAATAAAATATTAATTTCATTGTTTATTGCAATTTTACTTTATTTTTTGAATTTTCATAATAACCACGGTGATTATAAATTTTTTTTACAGTTTTATTATGAAGTTTCTGAGCTTAAATTAATAGATGTTTTTCCTAAATTTTATGGTATTTCCGAAGAAACAATTCATTATGGAAGTTCAGAGGATCTATTTAAACTAATTTTTTTTACCGCGTCTAAATTTATCAATTATAATTTTTTAACTTTTTTTTCTCATTTTTTTTTATTTCACTCTCTATTCAATTTATTAGATAACAAAAAAATTCAAAATTATTTGATATTAATTATATTACTTTCTAATTTTTATATGTTTTCGATAGCTCTTGCTTCAATTAAAAATTGCATGTCTTTAACCTTTTTATTTTACTCTGTTTATTTTTATAAAAATTCAAGGAATAATCTTTTTTTAATTTTTTTTCTTATTAGCACTTGCATAAGTGCTTATACTCTTATTATTTATCTACTATTATCTATATTATATTTTGATCAAACAAAAAATTTTTTTAAAAAAAATATACTCCTAAAAATATTAATATTATTTTTACCTATTTTAATTAATCAGGGTTTAATTTTGGGTAAAATTGGTGGATACACAGATGAGGAAGTTTGGAGAAAATATAAAGTTACTAAAAATCAACAATTGCAAAATAAGGAAAATAATTTAACTGGTATATATTCCACACAAAATAATACATTTCAAAATTTTATTAATAAATTTAATAATCATTTAAATAAAAAAAAAAGTATTAAGATTTTTTCAATTAATACTGATTTTGTATCAAAAAAATATGGTCCTTGGTTTATTATTACTGATGATAACAAAAAAATAAGTAAGAATTTTTATTTAACATTTAGCATAAAAGATCTTATAAAACTTTTTTTATTAAATATATTAATCTATTCTTTCTTAAATCCATCTAGAAGAAAAATTTTTAGTTTTTATCTAATTATTTCTGTTTTTTTGTTTTCATTAATAAATTTCACAAGATTTACTTTGATGTTAAATGTAATCTACCTAATCAGTTTATCTTATCATGAGGATTTAATAAAAAAAAATACTTTTAGATATTATATTATTCTTATTTTTTGTTGTTTTGGGTTTGTCAAAAGTTTATTGTTAGTATCTAATTTAATTTTATATAATGAAATTTACTGATACTTTTATTTTTATTTCATTCTTATTAATTCTTAATACTATACTTTTTTGCTATTATAAAAAAATTAGTAGAATTTTAAATGTATACGATAAACCTGATAATAAGCTAAAAAAACATTCTAATATAGCTTTTCCAGTGGGTGGAATAGTTTTTTATTTGAACTTAATTTTAATTTTAATTTATGACTTATTAAATTTAAAATTAAATATATTTGGTTTAACAGATAGATCTTTAATCATTTTTTTTTTAGTATTTTCAGGCATTTTTTTTTTAGGATTTTTTGATGATAAGTACAATTTAAATTATAAAATTAAATTTTTTGTATTATCAATAATTATAGCATCAGCCTTATTTTTTGATGAAAATTTACAAATTAAAGAGTTAAGGTTTTCAATTATTGATTTACAAATATCGATTGATTTAATTCAAATTTTTATATCAACATTTTTTATATTACTATTTATAAATGCATTGAATATGTTTGATGGCATAAATTTACAAGTTGGAATTTATACTCTGATAATTTGCTTTTTTTTATACTTTTTAAATCCCAATATAATGATTTTTTTATACTTAAAAATATTTTTGATTTTTTTCTTGTTTTTTAATAATTATAAAAAAGTTTTTTTAGGAAACAGTGGCTCAATGCTTATTTCTTTTTTTTTAAGCTATTATTTTATTAAATACTACAACCTCAATTATTTTAATTATGCTGAAAATGTTTATATTTTTATGTGTATACCTGGATTAGATATGTTTAGATTATTCATAGAAAGAATTTTAAAAAATAAAAATCCGTTTAAAGGAGACAACAATCATATACACCATATTTTATTTAAAAATTTAGGACTTTTAAAAACCACAATTATAATCCAGTTTTTAATTTTTATTTCTATAGTAATAAGTTATTATTATTTAAATTTCAGCCTATTTCTCTCACTAATTATTTATATATTTATTTTATCAATTTACAAAAATAAAAAAAATAAAATATAAATGTCACCCATAAAAAAAAATTCTTTCAAATTATATTATAGCAATAAAAAAAAATTTAAAAAAAATAAATCAAAAGTAACAATAGTTACTGTTGTATATTATGGAGAAAAAACTTTAGAAAAAACTATCAAAAATGTATTAAGACAAACTTATGATAATTTTGAATATATTATTATATATTCGCCATCAAAAGATAAAACTTTAGAAATAATTAAAAAATATCAAAAAAAGATTAATAAAATAGTAATAAATTATGATGTGGGAATTTATCAAAGTATGAATCTCGGAGCATATTATGCATCAGGAGATTATATCAACTATATGAACTCGGGTGATTATTTTTATGATAAAGATGTTATAAAACATATTTCCAGTTCTAAATTAAAATTTGATGTTCTGTATGGAAATTGTCAAGTATATTATAACGATTTCAAAAGAAATATATATTCAAAAAAGATTGAAAATTTAAAGAATGGAATGATTTTTAGTCATCAATCATGTTTTGTAAAAACTAAAATACAAAAAAAACTTTTTTTCAAAAAAAAATATTATTATGCAGCTGATTATGATTTCTTTGCAAGATTATATAAAAAAAAATATAAATTTGTTTATGTGAATAAATTTTTATCTAAGTGCATGTCAAATGGAATTGTAGATAGGAAAAAGCATATAACGTTATATCAAAAACTTTTAATTTCTCTAAATCACTTTAAAAATTCAAACTCGTTGGATCAAATATTAAAAAAAAAAATGATGATTTTTTTTCATTATTTTAATTTTTTAATTAAATCAATTATTCCTGACTTTGTTTTACAGTATCTTTTAAAATTTAAATATTTTATTAATAGATAATTCATATTTGAAATGAATAAAAAAAAAATAATATTATCTGCATTTAATGTTCATACTGGAGGTGGTTTAGTTTTATTATCCTCATTGTTTAAAAATAAAAAAATAGCTAATTTTTTATTAGATTTTAGAATTAAAAAAAAAATAAAAGAAAATAAAAAAAATTTTTTTATTAAAAGAAAAATTTTTGATAGATTATTTTTTTTTCACAAAAAAATTTTAAATTCAAAGTCAACACATTTATTATGTTTCAATAATTTACCTCCACTTATTAAACCTAAAATTAAAGTAATATTATTTATTCAAACTTTTTATTTTTTTGCAAATATTTTAAATTACAATTTTAATTTATATACCACCTTCAGAATATATTTTGAAAAAATATGGTTTTCTATAGGAATTCGTAATGTTGATGAAATCTGGATTCAAACTCCAACAATGAAGAAAAGGCTAAAAAAATATCTCAAAAAACTTAATTTGAAAAATAAAATAACAATTAAAGAAAAACCTTTAGCAGATGATAAGCTTTTAAATATTTTAAGAAATAATAAGATAAAGAAAAGACAAAAAAAGAAAGTTAAAAATACAAAAAAACCTATAAACTTTTTTTATCCAGCAGACTCTGCTGGCCACAAAAATCACAAAAGATTGTTTTTAGCTTTTTCAAAAATTAAAATACCTTTTCAGGTATTTTTTACATTAGATGATAAATCTTTTAATAAAAATTTATCACTTATTGATGCAAATTATAGGAATCAATTTATAAATCTTAAATCTTTGCCACGAGAAAAAGTGCTTTCTATGTTTAAAAAAAAAATAGATGCTTTAATATTCCCATCACTAGATGAGAGTTTTGGAATTCCTCTTATAGAAGCATGTCTTTTTGATAAAAATATATTAGTTTCAAATAAAAGTTATGCACATGATTTAATTAAAAATGCTATTTATTTTGATCCAGAAAGCGTTGATTCAATTAAAAAATCAATAACAAACTATTTAATAAAACCAGATATATCTAAACCTAAATTGAAAAAAAAAATAAAATTTATATCCTCAAAATATTTTATTGAAAGTCTTAACTAAATGGAAATTACATCTCTTCTTATAAGTCTATTTATACTTATTTTTTTAGTTATTTCTTCTTATTCAGTTGGAATAAATTCTCTTAAAATCATGAAGATAAATGAAACCTATCTTTCAATAATTGCTGGTTATTCAATTATAGTTATAATAACCATTTCTCTTTTTTTCTTAGATTTTAAAATTCAATTCATTAGAAATATAATATTTTTTATAGTCATTATTTCATTTCTATTCACTTTACTTAAAAATTTTAAAATAAATTTAATAGATTTTCTAGATAAAATTTTAAATCAATCTCCAATATATATTTTTTTCTTATTAACTATTCTATTCTATGGGGAACAATTTTATATTTTTAGAGGAAATCATTATGACACATTAAATTATAGTTCAATGAGCTTACTTTCTATGAATTTTTCTTATTTAGAAATAGGTCAATTAACTAGTTCTAAAGTTAATCAATTTTTTAAAGACGCTTCTCATTTGTTTTTAAATGATAGACCAACTATATCAGTGTTAATTTCTTTACTCTATTTTCCAAAATTGTTAGATATATTTTTAGTTAATTATATTTTCAAAATATTTTTTTTAATTGTTGTTCAACAATCAAGTTCGTATTTTATATGTAAACTTTACAGCAATTTGGGAAAATTAAAGATTTTTTTATTCTCAAATATTTTTACATTTAGTTTTTTTACTCTTTACATTTTTGAAATTGATGCATTTTCACAATTAGCAGCATTTGGAGTATCTATAATTTTTTTTTCAATAATTGTATTTAATAATTTTAAGAAAGATAGCAGAAATTTGATAATATTTTTATCATTAATATCATCTGCCTTTTTCTTAATTTATCCAGAGCAAGCAGTTGTATATTTTGTGCTTATGTTTTTTTATCTAATTTATAGAGACTATAGAATTTTTCTAAAAAATTTGACTCTTTTTACTTTTCTATTTTTGTTTCTTACATTACCCTCATTTCAAATATATGAATTTTTGTTTAATCAACTAGTTTTTTCTAAAAGTTTTGCTGGTGATTGGTGGGGTTATTTTGGAGCATTTATTCTTGGTAGCCAAAATATTGTTTTGGATGAAAATTATGTTGGTATAATTAAAGAAATAAGCCAAAATCTTGATAAACTTGAATTAATAAAATTTATTTATAATTCCAATTCGAGCCAGCATGGAAATCTTGTTTTCTTAAATTTTTTACCCAGTTTAGTTGGGGTTTATTATATAGATACATTAAAAAATTTAAATTTTATTTTATATTTATTTATATCTTTAATTTTAAACTTTGGAATTATATTTTTTGTGTTTAAAAATATAAAATATATAATTAGTAATTCTGATAACTTTTCTCATTTTTTAAAATTTTTATTTTTTTTCTATTCTTTTGTATTTATATTACTTTTAGTATATTCAAATTTTTGGTTTTTAATAAAAATCTACTTCTATTTTTCTTTTTTTATTTTTCTTTTTACTTTTTTTTATTTGGGATTAAATTTTGAAAATCAGAATATATTCCAAAAATATAATTTTTTATTAATAATTTGTATACTTATTTTTCCAATTTATAAATATTGCAATTTTAATAATGGTATTGGCACATATGATTCAATGCCTTCTGTAATGAATAAATATTATAAGATTAATTATAATTTAGAAATACCGAAAACTATGATTAATAGTTGTGATAAAATATATATAATAGAAAGAAATAAAATATTAGATAATTTTGTTGCTGTAAAATTATTATATTATAAAAAAGAATTTCAATTTATAGATGACAATATAGAAATAAAAAAATGCCAAATATAGATATTTCAATTGTAACACCAGTATTTAACGAAGAAAATAATATTGAACCTTTTCTTAGCAAAATATATGAAATATTAACAAAGTTAACAAATTCCTATGAGATAATTTTTGTTATGGACCCTTCTTCTGATAGGACAGAAGATATTATAAAAAGCCATGCTTTAAAAAATAAAAAAGTTAAACTTATAAAATTATCGAGAAGGTTTGGACAACCGTCCTCTACTTTAGCTGGTATTCATAATTCAATAGGTGAAAGAGTTGTCGTAATAGATGTTGATTTACAAGATTCACCTGAAGTAATTCTTGAAATGAACAAAAAAATGGATCAAGGTTATGAGGTCGTTTTTGCGAAAAGATCATCTAGAGAGGGCGAAACGTTTTTTAAAAGAAAAATATCTGATTTTGGTTATTGGTTAATAAATTCATTGACAGAACTTAACATCCCAAAAGATGTGGGTGACTTTAGAATGATGAGTAAAAAAGTAGTTGATCATTTAAAAAAATTAAAAGAAAAACACGGATTTTTAAGAGGACTAGTTTCTTACGTTGGGTTTAAACAGGGTGAAGTTATTTTTAATAGACTTCCAAGAAAAAATGATAAATCAAAGTATAATAAATTTACTGGTTCTTTGAAGATAGGTTTGAACGGGTTAATTTGTTTTTCTGAAAAACCCTTACAAATTTTAAATTTGTTAGGATTAGTTATATTAACTATGTGTTTTTTTTTACTTTTGACTATTTTTTTTCACAATATTAGATTTTTTGATATACTAATTTTATTATTATTTGGTTTAGTATTCATATCAATGGGAATTACTGGTGAATATATTTCTAGAATATATGAAGAGGTAAAAGATAGACCCCAGTTTATAATTGACGAAAAAATAAATTTTTAATTATGCGCAGTATTGTTAATGTTTTTAAACAGCTAATTATTTTAAATGCTCTCAAATGAGAGTTATTCATTTGAGTTATGCAGATATTCTTGGTGGAGCATCTCGTGCAGCCTACCGTATTCATCGTTCTTTAATTGAAGAAAATATTGACTCTAAAATGTGGGTTAATAAAGTATTTTCAGATGACTCAACAGTTGAAGGACCATCAACCAGAATTAAAAAATTGTTAATTGAAATAAAACCTCGTTTAATTAACAATTTGCTATTAAAAGTTTTAAGCAAAAAAAAAAAGTTTATTCAATCACCTTCAGTTTTTCCGTCTAACTGGGTAAAACTGATTAATAAAAGTGATATTGATATAGTGAATCTTCATTGGATACAAAATGAAATGATTTCTATAAAAGATATAAGCAAAATTAAAAAACCTATTGTTTGGACATTACATGATATGTGGGCTTTCTGTGGTGCTGAACATTATACAAATCACAACCGTTGGCGTGAGGGTTATAATTTTAGAAATAGAGATGTTCATGACAGCGGTTTTGATCTTAATCAGTGGACTTGGAAACGTAAACAAAAGTATTGGAAAAATCCAATTCAAATCATTACTCCCAGTAAATGGCTAGCAAATTGCGTTAATGAAAGTAAATTAATGTCTCACTGGCCTTTATCAATAATTGCCTACCCTCTTGATACAGATGTTTTTAAACCAATTGACAAAAAAAGTGCACGTAAACAGTTAAATTTACCTCTAGATATACCTCTAGTTTTGTTTGGCACAGATGATGTTGGTGATTTTCGAAAAGGATTTGATTTATTGAATGCTGCATTAGAAAATCTAAAAACAACAGCATTTGAATTAGTTGTTTTTGGTGAAAGAAAAAAAATATTGGAATATAATTTTAGTTTTCCTATTCATTACATGGGACACATTAGTGATGATACGAATTTACAGTTAATTTATAATTCTGCTGATGTGATGATTGTTCCCTCAAGACAAGATAATCTTCCTAATATAGCTTTAGAGGCTCAGTCATGTGGTTTACCTATTGTTGCTTTTAACTTAGGAGGTTTACCTGATATTATTGAACATAAAAAAACAGGTTACTTAGTAGAAGCATTTAATACTAATGATTTAGCTAATGGTATCAGTTATGCTTTAGATAAAATTAATAAAACAAATCTAGAAATGAATGCACGTAAAAAAGCATTAGAAAAATATTCACCTAAAACTATAGCAAGAAAATATATATCAATTTATGAAAGAGTTTTAAAATAAGATGAATATCCTAGTAACTGGTGGCGCGGGGTATATTGGAAGTCATATTATTGAACAACTTGTTAAAAAGAAAAAAAATAAAGTTTTTATATTAGATAATTTGTCTACAGGTTATAAAAAATTAATTAATGAAAAAGCTTTTTTTATTAAAGGCGACATTAAGAATATAAAATTACTTAACAAGATTTTTATAAATTATAATATTCAAAACATTATTCATCTTGCAGCTTGTTTAAACGTAAATGAAGCAGAAAAAAATAAAATTAAATATTATAAAAATAATATAATTGGAACCAAAAACTTAATTTTGGCTAGTAAAAATTCATGTATAAAAAATTTTATTTTTTCATCATCATGTTCGATCTATGGAAATGTAAAAGGCAGTGTAACTGAGAAAAAAAAACCTAATCCACAAGGATATTATGCCTATACAAAATATATGGGGGAGCTATTAATTAAAAAATATTCAAAAAAATATAATTATAAATATGGAATATTAAGATATTTTAATGTTGCAGGAGCAAGTCCATCTAAAAAAATTGGTGAAATTCAAACTTCACATGGACATTTAATAAAAAATATTGCTATTCAATCTTTGAAAAAAAAACCAAAAATCAATATTTATGGAAATGATTATGAAACTAAAGATGGAAGCTGCATTAGGGATTATATTCATGTTTTTGATTTAGCTAGAATTCATATTCTAGGATTAAATTATATGATTAAAAATAAAAAATCATTTATTTTAAATTGTGGATATGGTCATGGATATTCAGTATTAGAAATTATAAATATTTTTAAAAATATTAAAAATAAAATAAGAATTATTTATAAAAAAAGAAGATCAGGAGATATTGCTCAAGTTTATTCTAATACAAAAAAACTTAACAAATTAATTAAATGGAAGCCTAAGTTTAATAGTATAGACAAAATAATTAAAACTGCAATAAAGTGGGAAAGAATTTATCATAAAACAATAAGAAAAAAAATAAATGAATAGAGAAATATTTACGAGTTACTCGATTTTTATTGTAAGTCATAAGACTGAAAAATTAATTTCTGAAGGGCACACATTTACAGGAGTTTATAATTGAGTATTGGTAAAATTCATTTAACGAGAGAATTGATAAATTTTTAATTATGTGTGGAATAGTTGGTATTTTTGACCCACGATCATCTTCAGAAAATCAAAAAAAAAAAATTAAAAATTGTTTATCAATTTTTCATCATAGAGGACCGGATGAAAATGGTCTTTTTACAGATGAAAAGAATCATATTACTATAGGAATGAATCGCCTCTCTATATTAGATATAAAGAATGGACAACAACCGTTATTTTCACAAGATGGTAGATATTGTGTCATTTTTAATGGTGAAATTGTCAATTCAGAAGATTTGAAACTTAAATTAAAAAAAAAGGGTATAAATTTTAAAACTAAAAATTCAGATACAGAAGTTCTTTTAAACATGTTAATTACTTTTGGGGAGAATTGTTTAAAAGATTTAAATGGAATGTTTGCATTTTGTTTTTATGATCTTTTAAAGCGAAAAGTTTTTTTAGTTAGAGACAGGTTTGGTATAAAACCTCTTTATTTTTTTTTTCAAAACAATGTTTTTGCTTTTGCTTCCGAATTAAAAACTCTTAAGACTTTATATCAAAATCAGTTGGAAATTAATAACCAAAGTATTTCAGATTATCTAAGTCTAATGTATGTACCTTCACCAAATACAATTTTTAAAAATATATTTAAATTAGGAGCAGGAGAAAAAATTGAATTTGGACTTGATGACAAAAAAATTATTAAAAAAAAATGGCATAAACATTCATTCAAAATTGATGATAGTATAGATGAAGAATATGCAAAATCACAAATTCAAAAATTATCAAAGAGAGCAATACTTAGATGGACCCAATCAGATGTTCAAATATGTAACTCATTATCAGGAGGAATAGACTCTTCAGTTATTTCATCATTATTAGGTACTCAAAAATTTGATCTTATTAATTATTCAATAGGATTTCTGAATAAGGAAGATGAAATTTTTGACGAAATAAACTTAGCAAAAAAAGTTTCAAATAAGTGGAGTCAAAGTCATTTTATCAAAAAAATTGATCCAGAAGAGATAGTAAATAAAATTGATTTAATTCTTGAGTCAATACATGAGCCTTACGGTGGAGGCCTACCTTCCTGGAATATTTATGAAGAAATTTCTAAAACTCATAAAGTTACACTTAATGGAACTGGAATTGATGAGTTTTTTGGTAATTATGGAAAGTGGGATAAATTAAATACCTTTTTTGGAAACGAAGTTTCATTTCATAAGTTTGAAAAAAAATTCTTTAATTTGAGATATTATGCTTCTTCAATTGAAAAACAAAAAATTTTGAATTTTAAATTAGATGATTTAGAATCTACTTCATTTAAATTTTTTAAAATATTTCAGGAGTATCAAGGAACAATTAAAGATAAAAGTGCGTTACTTGATATTAAAACTCAGTTACCAGATGAATTTTTACAAATTTGTGATAATTTTTCAATGTCACATAGTTTAGAGGCAAGACCACCTTATTTAGATAATGATTTCACGGATTTTTTATTTACAATTCCATCAAGTGTAAGAGTTGGGGGTAAGAAAAATTTAAAAAAAATATTTGTTGATAGTTTTAGAGATATTTTGCCAAATGAAATAGTTAATACAAAAAAGAGAGGCTTTATTTTACCAATAGAGAGATGGTTAAAAGGACCTCTAAAACCTTTTCTTGAAAAATATATATCTGGTAAAAATATAGATCAACATGGTTTATTTAATAGAAATTTATATAAAGTTAATATTGAACCTTTTTTAAATAGATCTTTCCTTTCTGCAAAGTTAGACAAATTTCACAGACAACAAACACAAGTGTTTAGTATATTGATGTTTCAGCTGTGGTTTGAAAAAAACATAAATAATAAAAAAATAGAAATTTAATATGAAAGTAATGCTTTTATCTTATATGGATAATCAAGGCGCAGGAAATGCTGCAAAAAAAATTTATCAAATGTTAATAAAAAATAATATTGAAGCAGAACTATATGTTAAAAAAAAAAATTTTTATGGTAGTAAAAAATTTATTTTAAAGAATTATAAAGATAAATTACATGAAATTTCTTTTGACGCTTTTAATTATTTAACAAATAAATTAATCAATAACAGGTTTTGTTCTCAAGATTATAGAAGTTTATCTTGGTTTAATAGTCCTTATGTAGAATTAATAAATAATTCTAGATTTGATATAATTCAATTAAATTGGATTAATAATTTTCTTTCCATAAGTGACATAGGAAAAATAAAAAAGCCATTAGTATGGAGATTTTCAGATATGTGGCCAATTTTGGGTGCAAAACATTATATAAGTGAAAAACTGGATGTTAATTTTAGTTTTTTTAATTATCTAGAAAAAAAAAATATTTCAAAAAAACAAAAACATTGGAAAAATAAAATCAATATCATTGCCCCTAGCAAGTGGCTTAAAAATCAAATTAAGTCTAGTAATTTAATGTATGATTTGCCAATAAGTGTGATTTATACACCAATAAATACCAGTGTTTTTACCCCATTAGATAGATCAAAAATTAGATCTGAATATAATATAAATAATCATAGAGTATTAATTTTTGGAGCTAATAATTTGTTAGATAAGAGGAAAGGTTTAAGTATGTTACTAGACATATTTAAAAAAAAATTAATTGACCAAAAAAATGAATATACATTATTTATTTTTGGCAAAGGTGAAATTAAAGAGAAAAGAATTAATAATTTAAATATTATTAATTTTGGATATTTAAAAAATAAAATTGAAATTAATAAATTATTTAATGCAGCAGATGTAATGATTTTACCCTCATTAATAGATAATTTACCACAAATAGGATTAGAAGCTCAAACTAGTGGATTGCCAATAATAACATTTAGAAATTCTGGGCTAGAAGAGTTAATTGTGGAAAATGAAACAGGTTTGTTTACAAAAAAAGAAGATTCAACTAGTTTAAGCTATGAAATATCAAATTTTTTTAATAATACTGAAGGTATTTCAAAATTTAGAATAAATTCAAGAAAGATCTCTTTATCTCAATGGAGCGAAGAAGTTGTGTTTAAAAATTATGAAACTTTATATGAAAAAATTTTAAATAAAAAATCTTAAAATGAAAAGAGTATTAGTTACGGGTTGTTCAGGTTTTATCGGAAGTCATATGGCTGAAAAATTAATTTCTGATGGGTGTTATGTTACAGGAATAGATAATTTAAGTACTGGAAGAATTCAATTTCTTAAGAATTTAAAAAATAAAAAGAAATTTCAATTTATAAAAACTGATTTGTATCAGTCAAATATAAATAAATATTTCAAAAATCATAATGCGGTTTTTCATTTTGCAGCAAATGCTGATGTAAAAGATGGTTTAAAACATCCAGATAGAGATCTTAAGCAAAATACAATTGTTACATTTAAAGTGTTAGAGGCAATGAGAAAAAACAAAGTAAAGAATATTTTTTTTTCTTCAACAGGTTCAATTTATGGTGAGCCCAATAAATTTCCAACGCCAGAAAATGATAAATTTCCTATACAAACTTCTTTGTATGGTTCTTCAAAACTTGCTTGTGAAGGTTTAATACAAGCATATTCAGAGGGCTATAAAATTAATTCATTTATTTTTAGATTTGTATCAATATTTGGTCCCAGATATACCCACGGTCATTTATATGATTTTTATAAACAACTAAAAAAAAATCCAAAAAAGTTAATAGTGTTAGGGAATGGATATCAGTCTAAGTCTTATTTAAATGTATCAGACTGTGTTTCGGCAATTTTTAAAATTTATAAAAAAAAAATGAATGGGACTTATGTTTATAATTTAGGATTAAATAAATTCATTACTGTTAGAGAATCAATAAAGATATTAACAAAATATTTAAATTTAAAACCAGTTGTAAAATTTGGTAAAAAAAAACGTGGGTGGATAGGTGATAGTCCTAAAATTCTTTTAGATATTAAAAAAATAAAAAAAACAGGCTGGAAACCAAAAAAAACAATTAAAGAAAGCATACATGAAACTGTTGAATATTTTCAAAAAAATGATTGGGTATTTAAATAATGAAAATTGCAGTTGTTGGTTTGTGGCACTTAGGAACTATTACTTCACTTTGTTTAAGTAAAATTGGGCATAAAGTTGAGGCTTATGATAAAGATAAAGAATTAATTCAAAATTTTAAAAAAAAAAATCCCCCAATTTCTGAGCCAGGAGTTAAAAAATTATTAAATTTACAAATTAACAAAAAATTAAGTTTTAATTCAAAATTAAAAGATTTAATAAATCACAATATTGTTTGGATATGTTTTGACACAAAAATAAGTGAAAGAGATACAAGTGACGAAATAATACTTTTTCAAGAAATAAAAAAAATTCTTAAATTTGTTAAAAAAAAATCAAATGTAATTATTTCATCACAATTACCTTTGGGAACTATTAAGAAGTTAGAAAACTACGATGAATTTACTTTGAAAAAAAAATTAACATTTATATATATTCCAGAAAATTTAAGACTTGGTAAATCTATTAAACTATTTATGAAGCCTGAAAGAATGGTTTTGGGTTTGAGGAATAAAGAAATTTATAGAACCAAAATTAAAAAGCTTTTTAATAAAATTAAATGCCCCAAATATTTAGTAAGTCCTGAAACTGCTGAAATTTCAAAACATGTTATAAACAGTTTTTTAGCATGTTCAGTTTCATTCATAAATGAAATAAGTCAAATTGCAAAAATTTATAAAGTAAATTTTAATGATTTAAGAAATTGCATTAAATCTGACAAAAGACTTGGAAAGTATTCATATTTAAACCCTGGTTTACCCTTTTCTGGTGGTACTTTAGCTAGAGACTTAAATTTTTTAAATAAAATTTCACTTAAATATAAAACAAATAATATTTTAATTAAATCAATATACAAAAGTAATAATATACACTCAATGTGGGTTAAAAATATTTTGAAAAAAAATATTAAAAATAAAAAAACATCTATTCTTCAAGTTGGTTTAGGATACACATCAAATTCAGCTACTGTAAGAAGATCATTCCCATTTCAAATATTTAAATTTATAAATAAGAATTGTAAAGTAAAGATATTTGATGAGTATATTAGAATTAATTCAAAAGAAGTAGATAGATATAAAAAAAATTTCGTAAAATTTTCAAGAAATGATAAATTATTTAAGTTTGATATAATACTGATCTTTAATAATTTGAAAAATCAACAACTCATTAAAAATCTAAACTTAAGTAAAAGTTTGATAATTGATGTAAATTCTGGAAATAGAAAGTTTTTTAGTAATAATTTAAATTATATATCTTATGAAGTTTAATAAAAAAGTAAAAACAATCTTAATTACAGGTGCAAATCAAGGTTTAGGATTTGAGATCGCTAAACATTTTACAAATAAAAATCACATATTGATATTATGTGGCAGGACAGAAAAAGCAAATAATATTGCAAAAAAAAAATTGATGGAAATAAATAAAGATAATATTTTTTTTTATAAACTTGATGTAAGTAAAAAAAAAGATGTTGATAAATTTTATTTAAAAATATTTAAAAAATTTAAAAAAATAGATGTTTTGATAAATAATGCAGGTATCTATGGACCAAAAGGTTATACACATCAAGTTGATTGGGATAAGCTGATTAAAACAATTAACATTAATTTAATTGGTTCAATTTATATGATAAGAAAAATTCTTCCACATTTTAAAAAAAAAGGTGGAGGAAAAATCATTCAAATTTCAGGTGGTGGAGCTGCTTCTTCTTTCCCTTTTTTTTCACCCTACTCAGTAAGTAAAGTTGGAGTAGTAAGATTCATTGAGAATATATCAGAGGAATATAATAAGTATAAAATATATGCAAACTCTATAGCACCTGGCCCAATTAATACAAGAATGCTTAACGAAGTTTTAAAGGCTGGACCAGATTTGGTGGGAAAAAAGTTTTATGAAAAATCAATAAAGCAATTAGATTCAGGAGGTAGCGATATTAATAAAATAATTTCTTTAATTGATTTTCTATCTTCAGATAAGAGTAAAGGTATTAGTGGAAAATTAATAAGTGTATTGTGGGATAATTGGATTGAATTTAAAAAATATTCTAAATTATTAAAAAAATCAGATGTTGGTACTTTAAGAAGAATTACTGGAAGAGATAGAAAGTTAAATTTTTTTGACATCTAAAGTATTAATACTTATAAAAAACTATGAAGATTGGAATTATTGGATGTGGTCTTATTGGATATAAAAGAGCAATCTCTATAAATAAATCAAAAATTATTGGTTGTTTTGATAAAAATAGAAAATTATCTAAGAAATTTTCAACAAAATTTAATTGTTTAGATTTTAACAGTGTCGATGAATTAATTAAAAATAAAGATATAGAATTAGTGTTTATTTGCACATTTCATAACAGTTTATTTAGATACTCTGAATTGTGCTTAAAAAATAATAAGCATATATTAGTAGAAAAACCAGGTGCTAAAAATCTTAGTGAAATAAATAAATTAATAAAAATTTCTCAAAAGTATAAAAATCTCAAAATACACGTTGGATATAATCATAGATTTCATCCTTCTATAATAAAAGCAAGAAAAATCATAAGTAAAAAAAATTTAGGTAAAGTTATGTATATAAGAGCTCGATATGGCCATGGTGCGAGATTGAATTATAATAAAGAGTGGAGAATGAGAAAAAATATATCAGGCGGAGGAGAGTTGATTGATCAGGGTGCTCATATAATTGACTTATCTAGATTATTTTTGGGAAAACTTTTTCTTAAAAATTCATTATTAAAAAATTTTTTTTGGAAATCAAATGTTGATGATAACGCATTTTTAATACTAGGGACAAAAAGAAACGAAAAAGTTGCATTTCTGCATTGTTCGTGTACAGAGTGGAAAAATAAATTTTCTTTTGAAATATTTTTAGAATATGGAAAACTAGAAATCAATGGTCTCGGAGGAAGTTATGGAGTTGAAACCTTGATTTTTTATAAAATGAAAAAAAAAATGGGAATACCGAATATTAAAGTTTGGAAATTTAACTCTACCGATTATTCCTGGAAAAAAGAAATAGATTATTTCAACAAAATTATAAAAAATAAAAAAATTAGTGAAAGCGATCTCTACAATGCTTACGAGAATATGAATATTATAAACGGGTGTTACTCAAGAAATAAATTATGATAATATGTAGGAGCCCTCTAAGAATTTCTTTAGGTGGTGGAGGTACTGATATTCCTTCCTACTATAAAAAATATGAAGGAAGAGTAATATCAGCAGCTATTAATAAATATGTATTTACTACAATTATTATACCTTATGTAGATGGCATATTTTTGAAATACTCTAATTCTGAGAATGTGAAAAAAATAAAGGATATAAAACACCCAATAATCAGAGAGGTTCTTAAAAATTATAAAAAAATTTCTCGAAGAATAGAAATTACAACTCTAGCTGATATTCCTTCAGGCACAGGTTTAGGTTCATCTGGCAGCTTCACAAACTCATTAATAAAAGCACTTCATGAACTCCAAAATATTAAAGTTAACAGTCGAGAATTAGCAGAGGAGTCATGCAAAATTGAAATTGAAAATTTAAAAAGACCAGTAGGAAAACAAGATCAATATATTTCATCGGTCGGTGGATTAAAAAAATTTAAATTTAAAAAAGATGGTAATGTTATTTTAGAAAACATTAAAATAAAAAAAAAAATAATTAATAAACTTGAAAATAATCTGTTACTTTTTTTTACTGGTTTTACAAGATCGTCTTCAAAAATACTAAGTAAACAAGATAATCAAACTAAAAGTAGTCAAAAAAAAATTATTCAAAATTTACACGAAGTTAAAAAAATAGGAGAAGAAACAAGCAAACTGTTTGAGGGAGGCCAACTGGAAGATTTTGGAGAATTAATGAACTATCATTGGAAGAAAAAACTTGAAAGATCAAAAGAAATTTCTAACGAAAAAATTAACTATATGTACAGTGAGGCTCTTAAAAATGGAGCTATAGGTGGAAAATTAGTTGGAGCTGGTGGTGGTGGATTTTTGATGTTTTACACTAACGATAAAGAAAAGTTGAGAAATAGAATGAAAAAATTAAATATAAATGAGCTAGAATTTAAGTTTGATTATGAAGGGACAAAAACTCTTTGAAAATTTTTCCGCAATTGATTATTCTTTGTGGCGGTTATGGCACTAGAGCAAGAAAAATAAATAAAAATTTGCCTAAAATTTTATTTCCCATAGGAGGAAAACCTTTTATTTTTTGGATTTTAAAAAATATAGAAAATAAAGGTATAAAGAAAGTAATACTTTGTACTGGATATAAATCAAAATTAATTCAAAAATATATAAAGAAAGAAAGAAAAAATTTTAAAATTAAGATTCATTTATCGAATGAGAATCCAAGAAAATTACTAGGTACGGGTGGAGCGATTAAAAAAAATTATAATATATTGGAGCCCAATTTTTATTTAATGTATGGAGATACATTTTTATTTTTTGATTTAGAGAAGATGAAAAAAGAGTTTCTTAAAAAAAAAAAACCAATTTTAATGACTATATACAAAAATAAAAATAAACATAATTCTAATAATATTCGATTAAATAAGAACTATATATTGTATGATAAAAAAAACCCCAGGGACATGAAATATATTGATTATGGAATAATGATTTTTAAAAAAAAAATTTTTAAAGATATAACTTTATCTAATTTCGACCTTTCAGATATATTAAGTTTACAATCTAAAAAAAAACAAGTGTCGCATCTAATTCAAAAAAAAAGTTTCTTTGAAATTGGTGAACTAAAAAGCTATAAAAGTACAATAAAAAATTTTAAAAAAATATATAATGAAATTTATAAATAATTATCTCAAAGATTTACAGTCAAACATCAATAATTTTGATAAAGATAGAATTCATATATTGGTTAAAAATTTAAAGATTTTAAAAAAAAATAAAGGAAGGCTATTTATAATAGGAGTTGGGGGTAGCGCAGGAAATGCTGCACATGCAGTAAATGATTTTAGGAAAATTTGCGAAATAGAGTGTTATTCACCGACTGATAATGTATCCGAATTAACTGCAAGAACAAATGATGAAGGGTGGGAAAATACAATTCATCCTTATTTAAGAGTTTCAAAACTGAGTCAAAAAGATGCAATTCTTATATTTTCTGTAGGCGGAGGTAATAAGAAAAAAAATATAAGCAAAAATATCGTTAAAGCAATTGATTACGCGAAAAGTAAAGGAGCAAAAATCTTGGCTATAGTTGGTAAGCCAGATGGATATGCAGCTAAAAAATCTGATTGTTGCTTTGTTTTACCTAAAATAAAAAATAAATTATATTTAACTCCTTTTGCAGAAACAATACAGCCATTGATTTGGCATTTACTAGTAACACATCCAGATTTGCAAAAAAATAAAACTACATGGTAATTAATGAGAAAATGTTTTTTTTTTGATAGAGATGGTGTTTTAAATAAATCAATTGTTAAAAAAGGTAGGCCTTACAGTCCAGTAAAACTAAGGGAGTTCATTATAGATAATGATGCTGCAGATGTAATCAAATATCTCAAATCAAAAAATTTTCTTATAATTGTTGTTACTAATCAACCTGATGTAAAAAGAAAAAAAGTATCAAAGGATTTTATATTATCCATACATAAAATATTAAAAAAAAATTTGAAATATGACGATCTTTATGTATGTTATGAATACAACGATAATTCATTTTATAGAAAACCAAAACCAGGCATGCTTTTTTTAGCAAAAAAAAAATGGTCAATTGATTTAAAAAGAAGTTTTTTGATTGGTGATAGATCTAAAGATATAAAAGCTGGTTTAAGTGCTGGGGTAAGAACGATTTTTTTAGATAATGGTTATCAAGAAAAAAAACCAATGTTTAGTCATTATAGAATAAAAAAATTAAAAGATATAAAAAAAATAATATGAAAAAAAAATTAAAAAAACTCAAAATTGAAATATTTGCTGATGGTGCAGATAAAAAATCTATGGTTAACTTAAGTAAATTAAAAATAATAAGAGGATTAACAACCAATCCTTCCTTAATGAGAAAAGCAGGTATCAAGGATTATTTAAAATTTTCAAAAGAAATATTAACCAAAATTAAAACAAAATCTATATCATTAGAAATTTTTGCTGACGATGAAATTGAAATAGAAAGACAAGCAAGAATAATTTCTGCTCTTGGAAAGAATGTATATGTAAAAATTCCTATTATGAATACAAAAGGAAAGTACTTATATTCTTTAATTAAAAAACTTTCAGAGGAAGGTATAAAAATCAACGTTACTGCAATTTTTACAATTAAACAGGTAAAACAGCTTGTAAAACATCTAAACCCAAATACACCGTGTTATATTTCAATATTTGCTGGAAGAATAGCTGATACAGGTAATGATCCATCGTCAGTAATTGTCTCAACTAAAAAACTTATTAAAAATAAGAAGAAATTTAAAATTATATGGGCCAGCACAAGAGAAGTGTTAAATATTTTTCAGGCTGATAAATTAGGGTGCCATATAATTACAGTTGGTCATGATTTTATAAAAAAATTAGAAAATATTGATTATAATTTAGAAAAGTATTCATTAGATACAGTAAATCAATTTTATATTGATGCAAAAAAGTCTAATTATAAAATTTAAGTGAACAATTATTTTAAAAATAAAACTATACTAATAACTGGTGGCACAGGCTCATTTGGAAGTATATTTACTAAGCACTTACTAAATAAAAAGCTAGGTTTTAAGGAAATTAGAATCTTTAGTAGAGACGAAAAAAAACAATTTGATTTTAGAAACAAATATAATGACTCTAGATTAAGTTTTTTTATCGGTGATGTAAGAGAATACAATTCAGTTCTCGATGTGATGGAGAATGTAGATTATGTTTTTCATGCTGCAGCACTAAAACAGGTACCCTCTTGTGAGTTCTATCCTTTAGAGGCTGTAAAAACTAATATTGAGGGGACAAGCAATATATTAACTGCAGCTAATAGAACTAAAGTTAAAAAAATAATTTGTTTGAGCACGGACAAAGCAGTTGAGCCTGTAAACGCTATGGGTATGTCAAAAGCATTAATGGAAAAAGTTATAATTGCAAAATCTAGAAATATACGGAAAGATCTTGCATTTTGTATTACGAGATATGGAAATGTAATAGGTTCAAGGGGTTCTGTAATACCAACTTTTGTTAATCAAATTAAATCAAATAGCAAAATAACAATTACAGATCCAACAATGACTAGATTCATGATGACACTTGATGAGGCAGTAGAACTTGTATTGTATGCTTTTTTAAATGGTAAAAATGGCGATTTATTTATAAAAAAATCACCAGGAACAACAGTAGCTATAATTGCAGAAGCATTAATTAAATTTTACAAAATAAAAAAAAATATAAAAATAATTGGAACTAGAGCAGGAGAAAAAAAACATGAAAAACTTTTAAGTGGAGAAGAAAAAATGATTTCAAAAGACTTAGGAAAATATTTTAAAATTAATGTCCATTCCAAAAAAGTTGAGTTCAAAAATTTTTACACTGTTGGTAAAAAACCAACAAAAATAGAAGATTATAGATCTGATAATACAGAACAACTTGATATAGTTCAAACTTTGAATTTGTTAAAAAAAAGTGGAGTGTTGTAATTTATTCAAATGAATGTTGTTTTAACTGGCAATCAGGGATTTATTGGAAAAAACCTGGAGATTAATTTAAGATTAAATAAAAATATTAATCTTGAAGTAATAAATAGAAAAACAAAAAACTTAAAAGTTTTAAAATTATGTAAAAACTGTGATGTTTTAATTCATGTCGCGGGATCTAATAGACCTTCTAAAAATTATTATTTTAAAAGGGACAATGTACAGTTAACATCAAAATTGATTAATTTTTTGGATCCAAAAAAAAAAATAAAAAAATTATCTTCTTTTCAACTTCTAAATTTAATGAAAATAGTGAATATGGAACATCAAAAAAACTAGCTGAGCAAACTATAATTAAAAATTCAAAAAATAAAAATTATAGCTATGTAATTTTTAGATTTCCAAATGTTTTCGGGAAATGGTGTAAGCCAAATTATAACTCTTTTTTATCTACAATATTTTATAATATTACCAGAAATAAAAAAATTAAAAACATATCACCTACAAAAAAAATTAATTTAGTTTATATTGATGATGTAATTGATCTAACTAATAAGTATTTAAAATTTAAAGGTAAATCTAAAATTATTGATATAAAAGGTAGTCAATATAACCTTAAGAAACTTTGCTTAAGAATACAAAAATTGTGGAAAAATTATCAATCTGATCTGCATGATAATACTGCTACTGGTTTGGATAGAAAACTTTTTTCAACAATGATTTCTTATCTTCCATCAAAAGATATAGTAAAAAAAATGACTGGACATATAGATCAAAGAGGTTCTTTTTATGAATTTTTAAAAACAAAAAAAAGTGGCCAATTTTCATTTTTTACAATCAATAAAAACAAAGAAAGAGGAGGTCATTTTCATAACACGAAAAATGAAAAATTTGTTATTTTGCAAGGGAAAGTTAATTTTAAAGCAAATAATTTAAGTAACAAAGAAAAATTTTCAAAAGTTTTGAATTCAGAAAAGTGGAGTGTTATTTCATCATTACCAGGTTGGGTGCATACTTTTAAAAATATTGGTAAAACAAAAGCAATCGTAGCTGTTTGGGCAAATGAAACACTAGATAAATTGAAAATGGATACTTATAAATTTTAAATGTCAAAAAAAATTAAAGTTATAACAATTGTTGGTACAAGACCAGAAATTATAAGATTATCATCTATAATAAAAAAGTTTGATGAAAGTTTCGAACATAAAGTAGTATTTACAGGACAGAATTTTTCTAAAGAACTTTCAACTAATTTTTTTAATAATTTTAAAATTAAACCAAATATTTTTCTCAAAATAAATAATAAAAATCCTTTTAATGCAATTGGGGAAATGATTATAAAATTGGATAAAATCCTTAATGAATTTAAACCAGATTGTTTTTTTGTAGTTGGGGATACAAATTCAGCTTTATCAGCTATAGTGGCAAAGAAAAAACAAATTCCAGTTTTTCATTACGAGGCTGGAAATAGATGTTTTGATGAAAGAGTTCCAGAGGAAATTAACAGAAAAATAATAGATACATTATCAGATATTAATTTAACTTATAGCGAGTCTTCAAAACTTAATCTTATTAAAGAAAATTTTCCATTAGATAGAGTATTTAATGTTGGATCACCACTTTTCGAAGTTTTTCAAGAAAATAAAGAAAAAATAAATAAAAGCAATATTTTAAAAAAATTAAAACTTAAAGAACAAAAATATATTGTTTTAAGTTTACATAGAGAAGAAAATATTGAGAACAAAAAAAATTTAGATGAGATAATTGATTCTTTAAATTATTTAGCAGATAAGATTAAAAAGAAAATTATATTTTCTACACACCCAAGAACAAGAAATAAACTTAAGTATTATAATTTAAATAAATTAATAAAAGTTTACCCTCCCTTTGATTTTTTTTCATATAATAAACTTCAAATCTCTTCTTTAATTGTGATTTCAGACAGTGGGAGCATATCTGAAGAGTCTCACATTTTAAATATTCCTGCTATTAATTTAAGAGAAACTCATGAAAGACATGAAGCAATGGAAAATGGTGTTCTAATTATGTCAGAATTTGAAAAGAAAAAATTATATAGAAATATTATTTATACTATAAATAATCATAATAAATTTAGTTCGAATTCAATAAAAGATTATGAACAAAAACATCCTTCCTTAAAAATAGTAAAAATTATTTCAAGTTATATAAATTATGTGAATAAAAAAATTTATTATAAAAATTAATGAAATATTTAGTTATTTCTCAATATTTTTGGCCAGAAAATTTTAAAATTAATGAAATCGTTGAAGAACTAAGCAGACATAATTCTGTAGATGTTTTGACTTCTTATCCTAATTATCCCACTGGTGAAATTTTCAAAAATTTTAAAAATAATAAAAAAAAATATAATAATTATTTTGGTGTAAAAGTTTACAGAATTCCTCAAATTTCGAGAGGAATTGGATCCAGATCAAGAATACTGTTAAATTATTTATCTTTTTTATTATCATTATTAATTGTTAGCCCTATATTTTATTTTAAAAAATACGATCGAATTTTTGTTTTTGCACCTTCTCCAGTTTTAATTGGTTTGATTGCGCTCATTATATCTAAATTTAATAACGCTAAATCATGTATATGGGTTTTAGATTTATGGCCAGATATTCTTAAAGAACTAAATATTATAAGATCAAATTTTCTTTTTAGATTCTTTAACTTCATTATTAATTTTATGTATAAAAAATTTGATATAATTTTAGTTCAATCTAAATCTTTCAAAAAAATTATAGAAAAAAAAATTAATGATAAAAAAAAAATTATATATTTTCCATCTTGGACTGACGATGTACGATTTAAAAAAAAAATATTTAAAACCTATAACAAAAAAATAAATATTCTGTTTACTGGTAATTTAGGCTATGCACAAAATTTAAACATTACAATTGAAGTTTCAAAAATGTTATTAAAAAACAAAGTTGAAAATTTTAAGTGGATATTTGTTGGAGATGGTAGATATAAAAAAAATTTTAGAAAGCTTATTAAAAAAAATAATTTAGACAACTTCTTTGATTTTTATAAAAATCAAAAGATTGTTAACCTAAAAAAATTTTATAAAAAATCAAATATATGCTTTATTTCTCTAAAGAGTGGAAAGGTACTTAATTCTACAATACCAGCAAAACTTCAGACATATATGTCCATTGGAATGCCTATAATTGGATCTATATCTGGTGAGACCTATAAAATTATAAAAAAATCTAAATGTGGGCTTGTTAGTACCGCAGAAAATAAATTAAAACTTTTTAAAAATATAAAAAAAGTTATAAACATGAAAAATCTACAATTAAAAAACATGGGTAATAATGGTTTAAATTATTATATGAAAAATTTTAATAAAAAAAATACTATGAAAATTTTGTTTAACACTTTTGAAAGATGAAAACAATAATTATAACAGGATCTTGTGGTTTAATCGGTCACGAATTATCAAATTTCTTTTTAAAAAAAAAATTTAGAGTCA
>MDTE01009551.1_pt1 | contig 26691 bp, 19 predicted proteins | sample 811231 | NCBI WGS metagenome assembly MDTE01 (sample SAMN05326651, study PRJNA326480) | marine metagenome | isolation source: seawater | place: Indian Ocean: Red Sea | collected 2010
AGGGAGAACTGCAGAGCAGCCCAGTATAGATAGCGCGGTATAGATTTGGTAGTCGAACCGAAAAATATGGACGTCAATCAGGCGGCCGACCAGGCTGTGGGCCGGTCCCATGATTACTTTCGCCGTACCCAATATCCCGACGGGTACTGGTGGGGTGAGCTTGAGTCCAACGCCACCATGGAAGCCGAATACCTGATGCTCTGCCATTTCACCGGCCGCTATGACGAGGAGCGTTGGCGCAAGGTCTGCAACTACATCCTCAGTAAGCAAAGGGATGACGGCTCCTGGGGTCAGTACTACGAAGCCCCAGGCGACCTGAGCACCACGACTGAATGTTACTTCGCCCTAAAATTGGCGGGACATTCACCGGACGCGGAGCCGCTGCGGAAGGCCCGAGAGTTCATCCTGTCCAAGGGCGGGATGCCCAAGGTCCGGGTGTTCACCAAGATCTGGTTCGCCCTCTTTGGACAGTGGGACTGGAAGGGCACGCCCAACATGCCCTCTGAGATGATCTTCCTCCCCTCCTGGGCGCCCTTCAATATCTACGAGTTTGCCAGTTGGGCCCGCGCCACCGTGGTGCCCATGCTGATAATCCTTACCCGCCAGCCCCATTGCCCTGTGCCCGAGTCGGCCAACATCGACGAGTTGTATCCCGACGGCCGGGATGGCACCGACTATTCCCTGCCCAAGCCCACCGACGGTCTGGGTTGGGCCAAGTTCCTCTACTGGGCCGATAAGGCGGTGGGCCTCTACCAACGCTTGCCGGTCCATCCCTTCCGGGGCATGGCCGAGCGCCGCATCATGAAATGGGTCCTGGAGCACCAGGAGGCCGACGGTTCATGGGGCGGGATCCAACCTCCATGGGTCTACTCCCTGATTGCCCTGCATGTCATGGGCTACGGCCCTGAGCACGAGGCGGTTAAGAAGGGGTTTCAGGGCTTCGAAGGTTTCGCCATCGAGGACGAGGAAAAATGCACCGTACAGGCATGCGTATCCCCCGTTTGGGATACCTGCCTGGCCCAATTGGCGTTGATGGACTCTGGTATAGACCCGGAAGACCCGATGGTCCAGGACTCCACCCGTTGGTTATTGGACAATCAGATATTCTCCGGCGGCGACTGGCAGGTGCGTTCCAAGGACCTGCGCCCCGGCGGCTGGTCGTTTGAGTTCGCCAATGAGAAATACCCGGACATCGACGACGCCTCCATAGTGGTCATGGCCCTTGACCCGGTACGTCTACCGGAGGCCGAGGAGCCGCGTCGGGCAGACTCCATCCAGCGCGGTGTGGAATGGATGGCGGGCATGCAGTCCAAGAACGGGGGCTGGGCGGCCTTCGACAAAGACAACAACAAGAAGTATCTGACCAAGATACCCTTCTCTGATTTCGGCGAAACCCTGGACCCGCCCAGCGTGGACGTAACCGCCCATCTTTTGGAGATGTACGGGCGGCTCGGCTACACCAAAGATGACCAGGCCGTGATCCGGGGCTACAACTATGTGACCAGCGAGCAGGAAGAAGACGGGTCCTGGTTCGGGCGCTGGGGCGTCAATTACGTCTACGGCACGGGAGCGGTACTGCCCGCCCTTGAGGCCATCGGCGAAGACATGTCTCAGCCCTATATAAAACGGGCTGTGGACTGGCTACTGGCCCACCAGAATGAAGACGGGGGCTGGGGTGAGTCTTGCGGCTCCTACGTGGAGCCCGCCCTCAGGGGCGTGGGGCCAAGCACCGCGTCGCAAACTGCGTGGGCGTTATTGGGTCTGGTGGCCGCAGGAGAACACGGATGCGAAGGGGTCCGGCGGGGTGTAATATACCTGGCCGGTACCCAGCAGGAGGATGGGGCATGGGATGAGCCCTACTTCACCGGGACCGGGTTCCCCGGCTACGGTGTGGGAGAACGCCTGGACGCCCTGCCAAATCCCGGAGAAACCAGCTACCTGGGCTTGGATATGCCGGCTGGTTTCATGATTAACTACCACCTGTACCGCAACTACTGGCCTTTGCTGGCCCTGGGAAGGTATTCTAGGGCGGTTTCGGCCAAGTAGCAGCGTAAGGACAGGGACTGGTATTGAAGGGATATCAACCTAAATCTGAAATTAGTTCGGGGCACAAATAGGAAGGGGTACACGAAATGATCAGCAAGTCCTTTTGCAAGCGGGTGGACACCCAGACGGCGCCGGAGTTCATTGATATCACCGATTGGGTTGCCCAATGTGTGGCTGATTCGGCGATAGCAGACGGCTTTGCCGTTATCTATTCAAAACACACCACCGCGGCCGTCAAGATAAACGAAAATGAGCCGCTGCTTCTGGAAGACATGGCCGTGTTTTTGGAGAAGATGTCTCCCCGTGAAAACGGGTACAAGCACAACGACTTTGAGATTCGTACTGTAAATATGAATGAAGACGAATCTCCCAACGGCCATGCCCACCTCCAGCACTTGCTCCTGGGCACCAGCGAGACGGTGCCGGTGATCGGAGGAGAGATGCAATTCGGTACCTACCAGAGCATCTTCTTCATCGAGCTGGACCACCCCCGCCCCCGGGAGGTCATGGTCCAGGTGGTCGGCGAGTAGACTCCGCTAGATTTTTCGCCCAGGCCGAACGTGTCCCCGGCCTGGGCTGTCCCGCGGAACCGGAGCCTGTTCACGCTTCGGCTCGAGCTGTTGGACGTTAAATCATTGGGCAGGCTAATGCCCTTTTTGTCTGTCTGGAAAACCCCAATCCCTTTTGGTAGCTGCCGGTGGATGCCATGCAATCTCCCACCATGGACCTGGAATCAGCCTACGAGGCTTGTCGCACGATCACCCGGCGTGAAGCCAAGAACTTCTACTACGCCTTCTTGACCCTGCCCGCCGCCAAGCGCCGCGCCATCTACGCCGCCTACGCCTTCTGCCGCCACTGTGACGACTCGGTAGACGAAGAGACCACCACCGATGCCAAACTCAAGGCATTGGCGGACCTCCAGTCGGACCTGGACGATACCTATTCGGGCAACGCGGCCACCGCCGTATCTCTGGCACTGGCCGACGTGGCCCGGCAGTACGACATCCCCAAGGAATACTTCCGCGAAGTGATTCTGGGCGTGGAAAGCGACCTGGTGAAAAACAGGTTCCAAGACTTTGATGAGCTGCGGGAGTACTGCTACCGGGTGGCCTCGGTGGTGGGGCTGATATGCTTGCAGATATTCGGCTATGAAGATGATGACGCCAAGGGCTACGCCGTGGACCTAGGCCTGGCCATGCAGCTCACCAACATAATCAGAGACGTGCGGGAAGACCTGGACATGGGACGGGTGTACCTGCCCCAGGATGAGCTGGCCCGCTTCGGCTACTCGGAAGAAGACCTGAGAAACGGCGTGCGCAATCAGGCGTTCCAAGACCTGATGACCTTCCAATCCCAGCGCGCCCGGGACTACTTTCAGCGGGGGTTCAAGCTGCTGCCCTACCTGTCGCGCCGTTCCCGCGCCTGCCCGGCGGTATTGGGAGCGCTGTACTCCAAGGTCTTGGACCGCATAGAGGCATCCGATTACGACGTCTTGGAAACCAGAGTCTCCCTGAGCAAGTTGGAAAAAGTCCGGATAACGGCCCAGACCTGGCTTGGCAGCATGTTGCCGCTGACTTCCCGCCTCCGGTAACCTTTACCCGAGACCTTTTAGGCAGGACAACATGGCCCAGCAGGGAAAGGTAGTGGCGGTTACCGGGGCTTCCGGTTACATCGGCACCAAGCTTCTGGAGCGGCTGGAACAGGAACCCGGCCTCCGGAAACTGGTCGCCTTCGACGTAAAATCACCACCAGTCCCATTCCACAACATCGCCGTCTACCGGAAGGATGTGTCCGAACCGATCGACGACGACCTCAACGATCAGGGCGCCACTACCCTGGTTCATCTGGCATTCAACCCACGCAAAGGGGCCAGCCGCCGGGAGATCGAAGAGGTACGCCAGGAGAACTTGGATACACTGCGGGCCGTCATGGCTTCCTGTGCCAGAGGGCGGATCAGTCACCTGATATTCCTCAGTTCTCACCTGGTCTACGGCGCCTATAGCGACAACCCCATCCCCATATCCGATGATGCGGAGCTCCGTGCCTCCCCCGACGTGCCATACGGCTATGACATGCACCTGTGTGAATTAGCCCTGGAGGAATTCGCCAGAGCGCAAGAAGAGGTCAAAGTCACCGTGCTGCGGTCTTGTATGGTACTGGGCCACGGCGCGGATAACGAGACGACCAGAGCATTCTTCCGTCCTTTGATGCTGGGTGTCGCGGAGAACAACCCGGCCCTGCAATTCGTCTATGACGACGACTTGGCCCGGGTCATATCCATCATCATTCAACGGGAGATTCCCGGTACCTTCAATGTAGCGGGCGACGGTGTGGTCTACTACCGCGAGATGGCCCAAATCATCAAGAGCAAGTTGATCAATCTGCCGTCTTTCCTGGCCTATCCGGCGGTCCGGCTGACCTGGCAGCTACGGTTGCAGCAAAGCACCACGGTGCGGGGACTCGATCTGGCCCGTTGGCCCATAGTGATGAGCACGGGCAAGCTGCATCAGGCCACCGGTTACCGGTTCTGGCACACCGCGCTGGATGCTCTCACCGCATTCGCCAATTCCGCCTATCTGTACAAAGACCCAGTCTCCCGGTAGATGTCCCTCCCGAGGATGGCCGGGCGTGAACATGGACCGTGGGTAACGCATGCTTCAACGCACTAGAATGATCATTGACACCGACCCGGGCGTGGACGATGCCATCGCCATACTGATGGCATTGGCGTCCCCGGACGTTGAGGTTGTGGGGTTGACCAGTGTCGGTGGAAACGTACCTCGGGCCCGCACCACCCGCAACGCTCTGGCCCTGCTCCAGGCGGCGGGGCGCAGCGACATACCGGTGGCAAAGGGCGCCTCGAGACCCCTGCGAGGAAGGTATGCCTACGCTCCCCAGTTCCATGGGCCGGGCGGTTTGTCCCTCCGTCTGCGTGAGCCGGTGACCGTTCCCGTTGCCGAAGGGGCGGTGGAGTTCCTCTACAGCGGACTCACCCACGACCTCGGGGAAACGACGCTGGTGGCCCTGGGGCCGCTGACCAACCTGGCCCGGCTCCTCTGGCAGCGCCCCATCGCGCTGGAGCAGGCCAGGAATATCGTGGTCATGGGCGGCGCGGTGGATGGCCCCGGCAATGTTACGCCCAAGGCCGAGTTCAACATCTACTGCGACCCGGTGGCGGCGGAGATCGTCCTGGCCAGCGGGCTACCCGTCTCCCTGGTGGACCTGCCCGCCTGCCGTCAGGTGAGTATTGGGCGGGAGGAAGCCCTGGGACTCCGGTCGGAGCACCCCCTGGGAAAGTTGACGTTGGACCTGTTACAGGGTTGGTTCCGGAAGGGACCTGCCAGGGAGCGGTTCGAGTTCTATGACCCCCTGGCGATGGCGTTGGCACTGGACCCGGTGGTGGCCACGGTGGCCAAGGTGGACCTGGACGTGGGACTGGAGGAGAACGATTCCTGGGGCGAGACCACCATCACCGGAGGACCGGGGGAGATTACCCTTCTCCAACAGGTGGACTCAGGCCGGTTTTTCAGGCTGTTGGCAGGCACGTTGGAAATAGAGGGACTTCCAGCCAGTTGAATCGGACTAGCTTGAGCGAGCAGCCGCTCCTTCCCGGACCATGGGGATCAGCTCTTTACCCCAGTCGATGGTGTCTTGAAGCGGGTCGAAACCCCGGATGATGAAGGCTGAAGCGCCGATGTCGTGGTAGGCCAGGAGCGATTCGGCAACCTGTTCCGCGGTTCCCACCAGGGCCGTAGTATTGCCGGCCGCTCCTGTGGCGGCGGCGATGGGCATCCACAGCCGCTTGTCGTGGAGTTCGCCCTTGGCGGCGAAATCCAGCAGACGCCGGGCGCCCTCGGATTGGAGGCGTGAGGGTTTGTTGGGACCGATGGAATCACCCACCGACGACTGAATCCGGTCCAAGATTCCCCGCGCCCTTTCCCAGGCCTCGCCCTCGGTGTCGCCCAAGATGGGACGGACGGAGACGCTGAATCTTATCTCCCGCCCGTACTTGGCGGCCCGGCCTCTGATATCGGCTATCTGTTCCCTGATGGACTCCAACGGCTCGCCCCAGAGGGCGTAGACATCGGCCCGTCTGGCGCCCACTTCCTTGGCTACCTCTGATGCTCCGCCGAAGTATAGAGGTACGTGGGGTTTCTGATAGGTGCGCACCTCGCTCAGGTTCTGCTCAAAGCGGTAGAACTCGCCGTCATAGTCGAAGGGAGTTGTCTCGGTCCAGACGCGGCGCAGTATCTCCATGAACTCATCCGAGCGCCGGTAGCGGGCGTCGTGGTCGGCCCAGTCGCCGTCACGCCGCTGCTCCACATCGCTGCCGCCGCTGATGATGTGCATGGAGATTCTGCCCCCGGTCAGTTGGTCCAGGGTTGCCGCCTGCCGGGCGGTCACCGTCGGGGCCACAAAGCCTGGCCGGTGGGCGATGAGAAAGCCCAGTTTATCGGTGCGGGACGCGGCATAGCCGGCCACCCCGAACCCGTCTGCCGTGGCGGATGAATAGCCGATGAGCACCTTGTCGAAATCGCTGTTTTCGTGGGCTTGGGAGAACTCTGCTATGTACTCGGGGTCGATTCCGGCGGGTATCTCGTCGGCGGGGTTGATGCCGCCTCCGAAGAGACTGACGGTAACTCCTCTTGAGGCGTCCCGTTCTTGGTTGACGCCAATCATCCCCATTATTTCTACGTCGGACATTCTTGTTCCTAACTCTGGGTTCGCAGGGAATGGCGGGGCGGTGCGAAGACCACGATGACCTTCAACTCTTCAGTGATTGAGTGGAAGCGGTGGTACACATGGGCGTCCACGTAGATGACCGAGCCGGCCATAACCGGGCGGTCTTCGCCGGCGACCTGAATCACTCCCTGGCCCGAGACGATGTAATAGATCTCATCTTCGGTATGGGGCGATTGAGGGTCGGGCTGGCCGACGCCCAGGACGTAGAGGCCGGCGCTGAGACGCGCGGCCGCGAAGAACTCGTGGTAGAGCTCTCCATTTTGGCGGTGGCCCGCTTCGATCTCGGACATATCGAATGCGTCCATGCTTCCCCTGCCTTCGTTGGGCGCCGGCAATCATGCCTGGCTGCCCGTAACTCATACGTAATTTTGCCGAGTATATCATGGCCCCTGATCAGGGAGGCCGGTCTTTCGCATTCACCAGGTGCGCCAAACGACTGGCCCGCAAAAAGAGGGGTGTGCTAACGTGATGTTATGTCCAGAGACGAGCGTCAAGACCCGGTCCCGGGGCCTGAAATGGGGCAGCCGACCGGAGGTACGGGCTTTGAGTCAGACGACCAGCAACACCTCGGCGGCGGTTCATTCCGGCAGTCGCTCCAGAATATGGAGGACGCTGCCAATGAGCTTGCACAGGCCATGGGGCTCCCAGCGCCCAGGGGCCAGGCCCAACGTCAAGCGCTGATCATGGCGGCCCGCAGGGCCGTCGATTCCCCCGACCTTATCGGCATCAACCTCGCGGCCCCGGAGTGGACCACCCTCCAGGCTGAACTAGACGAACTTTTGAATGCCGGCACTGCTCTGGCCCGGGTCCACGAAAAGCTGGATTCGCTCCTGACTCCCGAGGCTTGGGGCCAGGATGTTGGCCACATCCGGAATACGCTGGCCAAGGGCGGCGGGTTCCTGTCCAACCTGCTTTCCGGTGAACGCCGCCGGGCCAAAGCCGCATTCTCCCAGATGTGCGCCGGACTTCCCCCAGATGAACTTCCCGGCCAGCTGGAGGTCCTGGATGCGGTCCTGGATTCCCAGTCCTACGCAAGGGTCGTCTCCCGCCACCTGCCGCTTGGCGCCTTATTGTTCGGTGAGGACCGTATTTCCGACCCGCTGGTCTGGCCGTCGTTGGCTGAGAGATCGGCCTGGTGCCGGGAAGTCCTCGCGGAAATAGCAACGGGCTCGGCCCCTGCCGGGCTGTTGGACTACCTTTCCTCGGGGCAGCCATCCGACACGCTAAGGCCCTTGCTCCTTTCCTTGGAACAGGTCTCGGCGTCGGTCGGCACCCATTCCGAATCAGTACAGGCCAAGTTGGAATCGGCGCGGCGGGACCTGCTGGACCTGGGCCTGCGAAACCCACTCTTGAACTACCGTCTGCTCCGCTCCAGGGGCGTCGATATCACGGGCCATCAGCCCCGGGATATATTCACTTCCCTGGCGGACGAAGACCGCACTGCGGTGCTTTTGCCAGCGGGGGAGTCCACTGGCCCCCGTCGTGGCGAGATTGGACTGGAAACGGTCCACCCGGCAGATGAGTTGGAACGCCGGTTGTTGTCCACTCACCGCCTGGCCAACACCTTCATTCAAGAGCAGGGAGTGAATACCCTTTTTCTGGCCCTTGGCATGCTCCGCTGGCGGGACAACGGGAGCGGTCCGGAACAGCGGCTGGCGCCTTTGGTGCTGCTGCCGGTTAGCCTGGAACGCCCGACCCTTCAAGGACGGTACCGCCTGCGGCAGACGGGAGATGAGCCTGAGATCAATGTCTCGATGCGGGAGAAGCTCCGCCTGGAATTTGGGGTTGCCCTGCCCGGACTGCCGGAGACCGAGGGCCCGGATCTGGGTACATATTTCGACGCCGTCACCGAGTCGTTGGCCGGCCTGGACGGATGGGAAGTGGACCGGGAGCATGCCGCTCTGGGGTTCTTCTCCTTCAGCAAATTCCTGATGTACCGGGACCTGGACGCCGCCAACTGGCCCGACGACGCATCTCCCGCCGAACACCCCATCATCGGCGCGCTTTTGGAGGACGGCTTCGACGAGCCGGCGCCCAGGGTCACCAGCGACGACCACCTGGACGCGCTATTGCCCCCGGGTTCCACCTATCAGGTGGTGGACGCCGACGGCTCCCAGACTTTGGCGTTGCTTGACGCGAACCAAGGTCTGAACCTGGTGGTCCAGGGCCCCCCTGGGACCGGAAAGTCCCAGACCATCACCAACATGATCGCCGAGGCAGTGGGCAACGGGCGCACGGTGCTGTTCGTGTCGGAGAAGATGGCTGCCCTGGAGGTTGTGAAACGCCGTCTGGACAACGTGGGGTTGGGTGACGCTTGTCTGGAACTGCACAGTCACAAGACCGCCAAGAAAGTGGTCTTGGACGAACTGTCCCGCACTCTGGAACTGGGCCGCCCCCGAACCGGCGCCGTGGAAGAGGACCTGACCGAACTGGCCCGCCTTCGGGAGCGGTTGAACGGTTACTGCGATGCGATGAACCAGCCGTTGGGGCAGTCGGGAGTCAGCCCGTTCCAAGCGGCAGGAGAACTCCTGGCACGTTCTGGCGACGGAGTCCCCCACGTCGCCATTGAATCCATGGACCAGTGGACCCAGGCCGACTACCGGCGCAGGCGGGGCGCGGTGGAGGAATTGCAGGCCAGGGTCGTGGCCATGGGCCCGCCCCAAGAACACCCTTTCCGTCACGCCCGGCTGCTGGAACTGCTGCCTGCCGGCCAGGATGCTCTCCAGTCCTACTTGGAGGATTGCCGTATAGTCCTGGCGACATTGGTGGAACGGGTTGAGGGCCTGGCAGAGAGGATGTGGCTCGGGACGCCCACTGACTTGGAAGGCACCAACCGCCTTACCGCGTCGGCGCGTCGTTCTTCGGAAGCGCCCAACCTGGTCGGGTTGGATATAAAGAGCGGGCTTTGGACGCAGCGCCTGGACGACGTCACCAGCCTGTTGGAACTGGGGTCCTCCATGGCGGCCCTCAAGACCGGATACGCAGCTGAGTTACTGCCAACGGCGTGGGAACTGGACCTCTTTACCGAGAAGCAGGTGCTGGAGAATGAAGGCTCAAAGCCCTGGCGTCTGCTTCTGTCCAACTACCGTGAGGTGAAGACCCGGCTGTCAGGACTGTTCATCGGCGGTTCCAGCATCGGCGCCAAAGAGATGCTGGCACTGGTTGATGACGTTCGGGCCTACCAGGAGAAGGGCGCCCAGCTCGAGCGGCTTCAAGGGCTGGGGATGGAGGCCTTCGGCGGCCGGTGGAAGGGCCGGGACTCGGACTGGCCGGAACTGTCCCGCGTCGTCCGGTGGCTGGCCCAACTGCACCGGGACATCGCCGCCGGTGAGCTTTCCGAAGGTCTGCTGGACTACCTATCCTTCGGCGCTGTTTCGGACCAACTCTCCGAATTGGCCCGGCGGGTGGAGTATGCGGTGGCCGACGTGAGGCTGGCTGCTTCTGACGTGACCTTCGGAATGGACCTGGACCTGGACCGCCGGTTCGACCGCCACGGCGCCCTGGCCGACCAGCCCTTCGACCAGCAAAAGGACCTGATTGACGGTTGTCTGGCAAAGATGGAAAGCGTCCACGATGTGGTGCGGCTGAACGTACAGGGATCAGCCTGCCAGGCAGAGGGTCTGGGGGCCATGTTCGACGCGGCCTACCAGTGGACCGGTGGCGAGACCGCGCTGGTGGACGCTTACGACCGGGCCTGGTACCGGCAGCTTTGGGAGCAGGCCTTGGCGGAACGGAACGCGTTGAGGTCATTCGCCGCCGCCGCCCACGAGCAGGTGCGGGAGAGTTTTCAAGACCTGGACCGGCGTCTCCTAGCCCACAACCGTACCCGGCTGGCCCAATCCCACTGGGATGGTATGCCCCGGCAGCAGGGCGGCGGCCAGCTGGCCGTGCTGCGCCGCCAGTTCGAGATACGCCGCCGCCACCTGCCCATCAGGCAGCTATTGGAAAGAGCCCTCAATCCCGTGCAGGCGATCAAGCCCGTCTTCATGATGAGCCCGCTTTCCATCGCAGCCTACCTCAGCGCCGGCGGCATGACCTTCGACCTGGTGGTCTTCGACGAGGCCAGTCAGGTTAAGCCGGTGGACGCCCTGGGAGCCGTTATGCGGGGCAGGCAAGTGGTGGTCGTGGGCGACAGCCAACAGCTTCCGCCCACACCCTTCTTCGAAACGGTGGGCCAGGTGGATGAGTACAGCGAGGATGAGACGACTGCCGATATCGAGAGCATCCTGGGCCTGTTTGCCGCTCAGAACGCCCCCAGCCGTATGCTCCGCTGGCACTACCGCAGCCGCCACGAGTCGCTGATTGCAGTCTCCAACCACGAGTTTTACGGCGGTGGGTTGGTGCTTTTCCCCAGTCCAGACGCTAACAGGGAGCAGGCCGGACTGGTGTATCACCACCTGCCTGACACCGTGTACAGCCGCGGCACCACAGGGACCAATCCCCTGGAGGCGGATGCCGTGGCCCAGGCGGTCTTGGCGCACGCCAGGGAAAGACCAGGGCTCTCCCTGGGTGTGGCGGCGTTCAGCATGGCCCAGGCTAGGGCCATCCAGGACCGGCTGGAGGAACTGCGAGGGGAAGACTCCTCCGCCGAGGCGTTTTTCGCCGCTCACCCCGACGAGCCTTTCTTTGTGAAGAACTTGGAGACGGTCCAGGGAGACGAAAGGGACGTTGTGCTGGTGAGCATCGGATACGGCCGGGCCGAGGACGGCCGGGTCGATCTGAACTTCGGCCCGCTGAACCGCGACGGTGGGGAACGGCGTCTGAACGTGCTCATCACCAGGGCCAGGCTGCGCTGCGAAGTATTTACCAACCTGACCGAAGACGACATCGACCCCCAGCGGGCCCGGTCCCAAGGCATCCGGGCACTCCGGACCTTCCTGGCCTTCGCCCGCTGGGGAGAATTGGAGCCCGCCAGGGAATCTGACGCCGGAGCCCTATCCGGGTTTCAGGAGCATATGGCCAAGGCGATCACCGAAGCGGGATATCCGGTCAACCAGTCCCCCGGCTTGGGGACGGACACCATAGACCTGGCGGTGTCAGACCCGGCGAGACCCGGCCGGTACATACTGGGCATCGAGTGCGACGGACCGTGCTACGACAGTGCCAGGTCGGCCCGTGACCGTGACCGGCTGCGGCCCCAGGTGCTTGAGGGTCTTGGCTGGCGGTTGCACCGGGCCTGGAGTCCCGAGTGGACTAGGAACCCGGCGCAGGAGCTGGAGCGAGTGCTTACCGCCATCAAAGAGCCTGTATCTCTGGGGGAAGAGCCGGAACCCGAACAAAGCGTTGTAATTTCCCGGGAGGACCGACCGGCCCCCAAGCCCTCCACTGTCGTGAGCAAATATCAGATGGCCAACCTGGAGCGTCAGATCGGCGGCGCCGACCTGACGGCCGTTCCCTCAGCGTCGCTGGTGAAATGGTCGCGTGATGTGGTGAAGAAAGAGAGCCCGGTCCACATGTCAGAGATTCAGAGTCGAATCATGGCTGGGGCCGGCGTTACGCGTGCAGGGAAAAGCGTAGCGGATGCCCTGGACGCGGCCGTGGAAAGGATCGCCGGTTCCAAGAGCTATTCCCGCCGGGGAGATTTCTTCTGGCTGACGGATATGGATACCCCGCCGGTAAGGGACCGGAGCGGTCTGCCGGCATCGGCACGCAGGTTCTATATGGTGTGCGACGAAGAACTGGCCGAGGCCGTGGGCGTAGTGGTGGGCCAGTCGTACGGAATGGCCAGGTCGCAGACTCCGTCGTCGGCGGCCAGGCTGCTGGGATACAGCCGGACCACCGAGGTGATGAAAACCCGCATCGACGCTGTGGTTGGCCAATTGCTCACCTCAGGACGGCTGGTGGACGAATCCGGGCACTTGGTCCTGGGAGCTAGCTGACCCCCAATATCCGGTTCAGGTTGGCGTAGCGGGTGGGGTCCAAATCGCGGCCTTCCAGGGCGGGGTCGTCGGCGGCGAATCGGTGGGCCCGGAAGACCGCGTTGGCCCGGCCCGAGATACTCCCGCCGGCCAATCTGCCGCTGTCGGCCATCAGGGGATTGATGTACTCCCAGACTATCTGGTGGCCGGGGGTAACTTCGATGAACCGCCCAGTGGCCCCTTCGCAGATCAGGGTATTGCCGTTGGGCTGACGCTCGGCCCCGCTGATCTGGTAGCTGTAGAATGAGATGGGAGGCTCGCCCCGGTAGTCCCAGGTGATGTCATTGTTGGCCGGGTCTATCTCCACTATGCGCGAATAGTTGGTGTTGGGTGCGCGCCGGTGGGAACCGTTATCGAAGATCAGCACATGCCCGTTGTCCAGGAAGCTGGGGTTGTGCTGGTGGGAGACCTCCCCAGGCCCCCACTTCCAGGTGAAACGCCCGTTTTCCCGGTCAACCAGTCCCACGGTGCTGGTCTGCCGGAAGCTGACCAGGTAGTTGCCTTCGGGGGTGACATTGATGCTGTTGCCGTGGGTCCACTCCCTGCGGCCCTCCAGGGGGCAGATGATGTCCTCGTCGAAACTCAAGTGTTCCCAGGACTTCCATTCGTGGACGACCTCGCCCTTGGGGTTGAACTCGCGCACCACGTCGCCCAGCATCTGCACCGGGTCTTCCGCGGTGGTGAACCCTCCCTTGACACGGAAGGTGGTGTCTGAAGACATCTCCTCCCACATCAGGGCCAGGGTGTTGCCGTTGGGCAGCCGCTGGAAGTCATGGTGGAGCCAGGGGTTTTCCAATTGCCACACCAGATTGCCGTCCCAGTCCAGTTCCACCAGTCCGCCGGAATGCCCGCCGATTCCGGTCATGGGACCCGGTTCGGAAGGGGCGCTGGTGTAGAAGAGCAGGTTCCCGTTGGGCAGCAGGTTGGCGTAATTGATGCCGCCGGGCCAGTGCCAGCGGTGGCAGACGCGTCCCTCCATGTCGATGATGTTTGCGTCATACCCGCGCAGGTTGGCGAATAGGGTGTAACCACGGTGGCAGTATTGGGGGGCGTGGTAAATGAGTCCGTGGGGGTGATGCAGAGACCAACCCATGAGTCCTCCATTGGGGAGTCCGGGCCGGTTTGGCCGGACTTACATAACATTCTTCGTGAATATTATTGGGACGTGCTCCGGCCGGTGCAACTATCCGGCCCGCCCAAAGAGGCCAGTTAATGGGGCTCTAACCGCCGATTTCTTTGGCGGAGCCGGGGTTCAATATCCTGGTGGAGTAGAAATGGCTGAGGCCGATGGATATGGGAATGGCCACCGCGTAGACGGCCAGGTCCACCGAGTACCCAACGGGCCAGGTGAATGCCGGAATGGCGATGAGGAACACGGACAACGGGTATATGGCCTTCTTGGTGACGTAGAGCAGGAGGATGCACAGTGCACCCGCCGGCAGGCCGATCAGGGGCACGGAAGCCAGCAGCACTCCCACCGCTGTGGCCGCTCCTCTACCTCCCCGGAATTTCAGGTGGACGGGAAAATTGTGCCCGGCGATGGCAGCGCCTCCGGCCATCATCTCCATGCCGGTGTTGTCCACCAGCAGTTTGGCCAAGACGATAGCCAACGCGCCCTTGATGATGTCGATGGACCCCACGGCGATCCCGGCTTTGGGCCCCACGTTCCGGAACACATTGGCGGCGCCGGCGTTCATGTCCCCCAGTTGGCGGATGTCCCTGCCCAGCATGTAGCGCGTGAACAGATACGCCGAGGGAATGCTCCCGATGGCGTAGGCGAGTAGTCCCAGCCAGATCCAGGTCAATTGGCTGCCCTCCAAGGACATGGGTCAAACAACACGGGCGCCCGGTGTGGGGCGCCCGTTGTATTCTTGATTATTTGCGGCCGGTCCGGTGCCTAGGCCGGCACCATCTTGGGGGATACGGGCGTGCACCAGTGGAGGTACTTGGGGTTGCGCCCCACCACCACATCGAAGTACAGCTTTTGCAGCTCTGTCGCCACGGAGCCGGGCTCCCCGCTGCCGATGGGCCGGTGGTCCAGTTCGACCACGGGTGTCAGGTGGGCTGCAGTGCCGCTCAGGAACACCTCGTCGGAGAGGTAGAGCTCACTGCGGTCGATGCTGCGTTCCACCACTTCCAGCCCCATCTCCGCCTGGGCCAACTGCATGATGGTCTCACGGGTGATGCCGGGCAGGGCGTTGTCCTCCAGGCTGGGCGTGTGCAGCTTGCCGCCCGAGACCATGAAGACGTTCTCGCCTGAACCCTCGGATACGTGGCCGTCCTGGTTCAGGATGATGGCCTCGTCGAATCCCGCCAGAGTGGCCTCGGTCTTGGCCAGCATGCTGTTGACGTAGATGCCGGCGCTCTTGATCTGGGTGGGAATCATATTGTCGTCCACCCGCCGCCAGGAAGAAGTGCAGCAGCGCAGGATGTCCGTGCCCAGGTAGTTGCCGAAGGGTACGGTGACCAGGGTGAAATCGCTGGCCAGTTCCTGGAGTTTCAGATTGGCGACGACCTCGGCGCTCTTATAGGCCAGGGGGCGGATGTAGATGTCGGACTGGTGGCCGTTGCGCTCCACCAGGTCAACTGTTATGTCGCACAGCTCGTCGGCGGTGTAAGGGATATCTAGCAGCAATATCTTGCAGCCGCGAATCATGCGTTCGTAATGCTCGCGCATGCGGAAGATGAACATCTTGCCCTGTTCTTCGTTCCAGTTGCCCCGGATCCCCTCAAAAACGGCCGTACCGTAATGCAGTGCGTGGGTGGTCACGCTAACCTTGGCATCATCCATCGGCACCACAGCGCCCTGAAAGAAGGCGTGCAGTTTCTGGTTGCCATTGACGGATGCTTTGTTTGTGCCCACGGTTTGGCCTCTAATCTTAAATTGCGCGTAATTGTGCGCGAAACGTGGGCCGAATTATAATCGGACAGCTACAACAAGCACAACCTGCGACCCGTTTACGGAGACTGGACTGGGGAGGCCAGGTATGCCGGAGCTGACGGTCAGGAATGTGGCGTTCGCGGTGTTGATTGCCGCTTCTTTGGCGGCGGTTTTGGCCGCGGTGGCCCTGCTGGCCAGGCAGGACGACAACGCACCCATCAGCATCACATCTCCCACTTCCCAGGCTGCCCCGTCCCAGGTCCGCGTTTTCGTCAATGGCGCCGTCGCTTCTCCCGGAGTGTATACATTGGCCCCCGACAGCAGGATCACCGACGCTCTGGACGCCGCGGGCGGTGCGACTGGCGAAGCCGACCTCACGGGTGTCAATCTGGCCCTCCGGCTCAGAGACGAGGACGAGTACTACTTTCCCAAAGTGGGCGAAGCGCCACCCCAAGGTTCGGTCTTGGGGCAGGGACAGACCGGCGGCCTGATCGACCTCAATTTGGCGCCTCCGGAGCTGCTGGAGACTCTGCCCGGTATCGGTCCCGTGCTGGCCGGGGCCATCGTGACCTACCGGGAAGATGTCCGCCCCTTCCAGTCCATCGAAGAGGTACAGCAGGTGCCCAAGATCGGGCCGGTGACCTACGAGAACATCCGTACCTTGGTGACCGTGTCCGGTGTTCAGTGACCACTCTCTCCCCGCTATCCGCAACTGCCGTTGACCCGTCTTGAAGCTGGCCTACCTGGCAGGGGCTTGGCTGGGCGGGGTCCTGATTGGGCTGTAGACCCGGACTGATACTCTTCCCCTACTGCTTCTGATCGGCGCATCCATCGCCTTGGGCCTGGCCCTGCGGGTACGACGCATGCCCGTGTTTCCCGCGGTATTAGCCGTTGTTTTGGTGTTGGGAGTCTGGCGAACCGACGGCTCGGGGGCGCCGGTACCGCTTATTCCCCAGGCTGAGGCGGAAGCCAGCTTGCAGGGCCGTATCATCGACGACCCGGAGTTCTCGTCCCGGCGAGTCAAATTCACTATGGACGTGGAGTCCGCCGACCTGGGCAACGGGCACACGGCGTTTGAAACTAGAGTGTTGGTCTATGCCGATCCGTCCCCAGAATTGGTGTCCCGGCGCGTACCTCCCTACTTCGACTATGGCGACCTGGTCACAGTATCCGGCACCCTGAAACGGCCCCAGCCCTTTGGCGACTTCGACTACCCCGCCTTTCTGGCGAGTCAGGGAATATCAGCGACCATGTTTGCCGATTCGGCGGCCGTTACCGGCGAATCGCCAGGCTGGCGTAAATGGCCCTACTGGCTGCGGGGAAAACTCTCCGACAGCATCAACCAGACCCTGCCCCATCCCCAGTCAGCGCTGGCCCAGGCGTTGGTCCTTGGTAAACGGGACAGCCTACCTCCGGATATGGTCCAGGAATTCCGGGGCACGGGCACATCCCATCTACTTGCCATCTCGGGGCTGCACGTCGGAGTCTTGGCGGCTATGTTCCTGGTGGCCGCGACCTGGCTGTTGGGCCGCCGGGGATTATATTTTCTTGCCGTGCCGTTGGTCGCGGTCTGGGTCTATGCCCTGGTCTCCGGACTGCCGCCATCGGTGGTGCGGGCGGCGGTGATGGGCACCGTCTACCTGGCGGCGGTGGGGTTCGGCCGCCCCGCCAGCGCATTGCCGGCCCTGGCCCTTGCCGTCGGGGTGATGACCGCCATATCTCCAGAGATCATCCAACGGACGTCCTTCCAGTTGAGCTTCGCAGCGGTGGCTGGAATAGGCATTTCCCGGGCAATCGAACCCCATTGGGACGCCGTGCCAGATGGGCGCGACCAGCCCGGTTGGCGGACCTGGTCTTTCCATCTGTTTCGGGTGCCGTTGATAGGCCTGATTATATCCAGGGCCGCCATCCTGGCAACCTGGCCGCTGTTGGCGTTCAACTTCAACGAGGTGGCCCTGCCCGGGGTTGTCGTCACGGTGCTGGCGTTGCCAGCCATGCCCCTCGTCATGGCTGGAGGGCTGCTGATCGCGGTGGTGGGGACGTTCAGTGCCGATGCCGGCCAGTTCTTTGGCTGGCTGGTCCGGGTGCCCATAAGCTATTTGATTGAAATCGTGCAGGCTTCTCCGGACTGGACAGTGCGCACCGAGTGGGCCAACCGTTGGCTGGTGCTGGGTTGGTACCTGGTTTTGGGGGCAGCGCTGCTTATACTTTCGCCTTGGCGGGTGGCCAGGTTGAAAGATAGGTTTGGGTCGTTGTCCTGGGCGCGGAGCGGTGGAGCAACGGCACCCGCGAAGGCGGTTCCAGTGATTCTGGGCGCCGCGGTGATGGTTATTGCCGCGGGGTTCCTCTGGTGGCAGGTTGGACGGGGCGCCGACGGAGACCTGCACGTCCATTTCTTCGACGTGGGTCAGGGCGACAGCGCCCTGATAGTTACTCCCCAAGGGCGGCAGGTGCTTGTTGACGGCGGGCCCGACGTTGATAGCGCCACCAGGGCGCTGGCCAGGGTCATGTCGGACGGTGACCGCAGCCTTGACCTGGTGGTGCTGACCCACCTGGACTCCGACCACAGCCAGGGACTGCTCCAGGTACTGGAACGCTATGATGTCGGTGCGGTGGTTTATGGGGCGGGAGCCCCGGAATCCGCCATGTCAGCCCGGTGGGACGCCAGTGTGGAGCGCAACCAGGTACGCGCCGCGCCCGTTTTTCAGGGGTACCGGTTGGATTTGGGTTCAGGGGTTACCGTCGAGGTGTTGAATCCCCGTCCGGAGAACCCCGGGGACGAGTCTGGGAACAATCAAGCGGTGGTGCTCCGGGTTGCCTACGGGACGGTGAGCTTCCTTTTGGCGGCGGACATCGAAGCGGAAGCCGAGGCAGACCTGACTTATGGCCCCACTGGGATCAGGAGTACGGTCCTGAAGGCGGCCCATCACGGCAGTAAGACTTCGTCAACCGCCCCATTCATCAGCGCCGTGGACCCCGCCGCGGTGTTGGTGTCGGTGGGCCAAGATAACCCCTACGGACACCCTGATCCCGGGGTGATGCTCCGGCTGGGCGCCCAGACCGGCGCCGGCAACCTGTACCGCACAGACCTGGACGGCGATGTGGAGTTCGTAACGGACGGCGCTGACCTGTGGGTAAACACCAACCGGTGAGTGTCTGGCTGGCTCTTAATTATCGTGGGGGTCATGTATACTGAAATCCGTTGTTCAGGCTCGGCCCAAGGGTCTGCTGGACGACAATTTCTGCAAGGTTCAAGAACAATTGACTGAGTATTCAAGGCCGGACGGGCGTGACTGGGACCAGACCCGTCCCATCACCATCATGCCCGGCTACCAGAAGTATGCCGAGGGTTCAGCCCTGATAGAGATGGGCTCCACCAAGGTACTGTGCGCCGCTTCCCTGGAAGAAAAGGTGCCGGGGTTCCTCAGGGGCCAGGGCAAGGGCTGGGTCACCGCCGAGTATTCCATGCTGCCCCGGGCCACCAATACCCGGACCACCAGGGAGCGGGAATCGGGCAAGCCCAGCGGCCGTTCCCAGGAGATACAACGCCTCATCGGCAGGTCCCTGCGGGCCGTTACAGACCTGGAAGCCCTGGGTGAACGCACCGTACAGATCGACTGCGACGTGATCCAAGCCGATGGTGGTACGCGCACAGCCGCTATCACCGGGGCCTACGTGGCCCTGCACCAGGTCATGCAGATGCTGGTCAAGAACAGGGTGTTGAAGGAAGTACCCCTGCTTTGCCCGGTGGCGGCGATCAGCGTGGGGATTTTGGACGGACAACTGCTTCTCGATCTATGCTACGAGGAGGACTTCCTGGCCGACGTGGACTTCAACGTGGTCCTCACCGCCCAGGGCGGATTGGTGGAACTGCAGGGAGCCACCGAAGCCCAACCCTTCCCCCGGCAGCAGGTGGAGGAGGTGTTGTCCCTGGCTTCGCGGGGCATGGAACCTCTGTTCCGGGTCCAGCGTGAGGCCGCCAAGGGTTTTTAACTGTGCCCAGAACCAAACTCCTTTCCGTTAAAGCCTTCCTATTGTTGGTGGCTGTCCTCGCGTTGTCGGCTGCTGCCGGCTGCGACAGCGACGAACCTCTGCCGACCGCCACTCCAGCTACGGCAGCCACCGCCCAGCCCATCGGCGTGACGGGTGAAATGTTGCAGCTGCCCAACATCGTCGACACCGTGGAACGGGTCCGACCGGCAGTGGTCTCCATCGTGGCGGAGATTGTCAGCGTCGATTTCTTTGGCCGCCGTCAGTCCAATTTCGGCTCCGGCACCGGAGTTATCTTTGACCAGTCAGGGCTGGTGTTGACTAACAACCACGTAATTGAGGGCGGAGTGGAGATCATCGTGACCAAGGACGACGGCAGCCAGGTGGTGGCCGAAGTCGTGGGAGCGGACCGGCTCTCCGACCTGGCGGTGTTGGACCTGCCCGGCGACGGCTACCCCTTCATACCCCTGGAGGAGAACGGAGACCTGCGGGCGGGTGAGTGGGTGATAGCCATCGGCAATGCCCTGGCCCTACCCGGCGGGCCTACTGTGACGGTGGGTGTGGTGTCGGCATTGGGCCGCTCCATCGAGGCCTCCCAGGGAGTGACTCTCTACGACCTGATTCAGACCGACACTTCCATCAATCCCGGCAACAGCGGTGGTCCGCTGCTGGACCTGGGCGGCAACCTGGTGGGAATCAACACCGCCGTGCTTCGAGGCTCCAGTCAGGCTGGGGGCACCGCGGTCGAGGGCATCGGCTTTGCCATCAACACGGAAACGGCGTTGCAGGTGGCCGAACAGTTGATCGACTTGGGCCGCGTCCGTTGGGCCTGGATGGGGGCGTGGATGGCCGATCTGGTGCCCGAGGTAGCGGCGCAAGTGGGTCTGCCCATCCGCGAGGGTGTGATCATCCAGACTGTGGTGGCGGATGGGCCATCTGATGCTGGCGGCATACTGGCCGGGGATATCGTCGTGAGCATGGACGGTCATAACGTGGCCACCGTGTCCGGCCTGGTGCGGCTGCTCAAAAAGGAATTTCAGCCGGGTCAGACCATCGCCGTCGAGGTCTTCCGCACGGCCGATGGAGCAAGCGACCGGCGAACTCTGGACATTGAGCTGGGTGAACGGCCCCAGCAGTGATACAGGCAGACTAGTGTGAAAAAGAAAAGGCCCGCCGATCGGCGGGCCTTTTTGTTCGCTCGGCTTACTCCTGGTTAGGTGGTCTCGACCCCGTCCACGTCCAGGACCACGGTGGGGACGTCCAGTTCCCTCAGTCCGGGCTCAATGGTCTGGCGGTCGCCCACCACCAGGATCTTCAACTGATCGGGCCGCACCAACTCCTGGGTGATGCGGTGGATATCTTCCAGGGTTACGGCCTCCAGTTTGGAGCGCACCGTCTGGAAGTAGTCCTCTGGCAGCCCGAATTGGACCATCTGGAGCACCTGGCCCAGGACTGCCGCCGGACGCTCGAAGGCCGCCGGATAGCTCCTTAGGATGCCCTGCTTGGCGATGTCCAGTTCTTCCTGGCTGATGGGGCGTGAGCCCCGTACTTCGTTGTATTCCTTGAGGGTCTCGTAGACCGACTCCTTGGTGACCTCGGTCTGGACCGAACCGCCGGCCAGCATCAGGGACGGGCCCCGGTACCACTGGATGTTGGACTGGTAGCCGTAGCTGTAGCCCTTCTCCTGGCGCAGGTTCTGGTTCAACCGGGCGGAGAACTGTCCCCCGAAGGAGTAGTTCATCAACGTCAGACCCAGGTAATCGGGGTGACTCCTGGGGATGGTGGTGTTCAGGGCGCGGATCACCGATTGGGGAGCGCCAGGCTTGTCCACCAGATAGACGGTGGCGGCGCCGTTGCTGGGTTCCACGGGCGCCCGGCCGTTGGCTGATGGGTCGCCGCTCTGCCAGCCGCCAAAGACGGACTCGGCATGCTTGACCGCTTCGTAGATGCTGACATCGCCCACCACGATCAGGTTGGCGTTGACTGGGCCGTAGTCCCGTTGGAACTGGGAGACCAGGTCGTTCCGCGTCAGGGCGGCGATGGACTTTTCGGTCCCCGCCAGCGGGTGTCCGTAGCCCGAGTCCCGGTTGAACACCAGGCCGGCCATGAGCTGTTCGGCCACGGCGTTGGGTTCGTCCTTGCCCCGGCGCAGGTCCGTCAGGTGCTCCCTGCGGACGCGCTCGATCTCATGGTCTGGGAAGTTGGGGTTCAGCACCAGGTCGGCGGTCAGTTCCAATGCCGTAGGCCAGTGCTTGGTCAGCGTTTCGGCGGAGAGCAGGGTGTACTCCCGGCGGCCGTCGGTGGAGATGCGCGAACCGATGAACTCAAAGGCCTGGGCGATCTCCTGGCTGGTCCGGGAGGTCGTACCCTCGGGCAGCATCTGGGCGGTGAACCCTGCGAGGCCCGGCAGGTCCTGGGGGTCGCGGGAGGCCCCGGCGTCCATCAACAGCCCAAAGGCCACTATGGGCATACCCCGCTGTTCCACCACGGTGACTCCCATGCCGTTGGAAAGTTTGGTGCCGGAGGGAGTGGGCGGAGTGAAGGACGGCTCCGACTTGGGCGGCGGCATGACCGTCCGGTCCAGGGCCACGGTGGCTGGAGACAGGGATGGCTCGGGCAGCACCCGCAGCCGCACCTGGTTGTCGCCCAGCACTGTCTCGGCAACCCGCAGGACGTCTTCGCGGGTGACCGACATGTACTTGTCCAAGCTGGTGTTAATCAGGTCGGGGTCCTGGGCGAAAACGCTGAAGTGGTTCAGCTGGTCGGCCCGTCCGCCGAAGCCGCCGATGCGCGCCAACTGGCGGAAGTGGCTGGCTTCGATACGGTTCTTGACCCGGGTCATCTCCTCTTCGGTGGGCGGCTCCTTTAGCAGGCGTTCCATCTCGGCCTCGGCGGCGGCTTCCACTTCGGCCAGGTCGTGGCCCTCGGCGGCGGTCACCTGCAGCATGCACTGCCCTGCGATCTCGGACGAGTGGTAGCGCATCCCCGCGCCCTGGGCGATCTGCTTTTCGTAGACCAAGGACTTGTGGAGCCGGGAGGTCTGACCGTCGGACATGATGGCCTGGTACATCTCCAGGGCCGGGTCGTCGGGGTCTCCCTCCGGGGGTGTGGGCCAGGCGATGTAGGTACGGGGCAGGGTGACCTTGTCCCGCATCTCCAATTCGACCCTTCCCTTGAGAGAAGAGTCGTGGCGTCCCTTGCGGGGCACCGCTTCGCCGGGTGGTAGGTCGCCGAAGTAGCGGTTCGCCAATTCCAACGCTTCTCCCATCTGTATGTCTCCGGCGATGGCCAGGCTGGCGTTGGTGGGGGAATAGAACCGCTTGAAGAAATTCTTGATGTCGTCCAGGGTGGCGGCGTTAAGGTCCTCTTGGGACCCGATGGTCATCCAGTGGTAGGGATGGGGCATGGGATACAGGGCTTCTTGGATGTGCCAGTGGGCCATGCCGTAGGGCCGGTTTTCGTAGGACTGGCGGCGTTCGTTCTTGACCACGTCCCGCTGGATGTCCAACCGCTCCTGGTCCAGGGCGTCCAGCAGAAATCCCATGCGGTCTGCTTCCAGCCAGAGGGCCAGTTCCAGGTAGTTGGTTGGCACGTCTTCCCAGTAATTGGTGCGGTCCGGGGTGGTGGAGCCGTTCAGGTTGGCGCCGGCTTTTTGGAGGGGCTCAAAGTGGCTGCGGTTGTGGTGTTTGGTGCCCTCGAACATCACATGTTCGAAGAGATGGGCGAATCCGGTGCGGCCAACTTCCTCGTCTTTGGAACCGACGTGGTACCAGACATTCACGGCGACGACGGGGATGTTGTGGTCCTCATGGAGTATCACGTCCAGGCCATTGGACAGTGAGTGTTTTTCAAAGGATATGGTTACCATCGAATCAAAAACCTCGGGCGGTTTCGGTTGGGTTCTGACATCCATCTTAAGGGGGGCCAACGCCGTTGTAAACAAAAATCAGACGACCAGATTCCGGTGAAGAAGAGGGGCTTTCATGTAATGAAAAAGACGCCCTGGATATGGGTCCAGGGCGTCTTTTTTGTTGCCTTTCAGTGCGGAATACTGACAGCTTTCAGCGGTCAGCTCGAAGCTCTTAGCTACCCTCTTCGTGGTGGTAGTAATTCTCGTCGGTCCGCTCCGGGAAGGGGGCTTGCGCCCGGTTCTTGGCGATCTCTTCCGGGTCCCAAAGGTGGGAGAAGTTAAGGGCCCGGGGGCAGTGCCCGTAGGACTCTTCAACCTCGATCAGCATCCCCTGGAGATGCATGGACCGGTCATCGGTCTCGTAGAGGGCGACGTGGACGTCGTTGGTCTCCAGTTCGTCCTTGCTGACGATCTTCACCCGGCCGTTGACCCGGACGGTGTCTGGGATGCCGGGGACAAAGAAGATCAGGCCGATGTATGGGTTCTCGTCGATGTTCTGGTAGGACTGGAACAGCCGGTTGCCGGCCACATCGGGGAACAACAGGTGCTTCTCGTCCACAACCTTCACGAAGCCGGGCTTGCCACCCTTGGGCGAGGCGTCGCAGCGGCCCTTGCCATCCGTGGTGGCCATGACGGCGAAGGGGGCAGCCTTGATGAATTCCTGGACGTAGGGTGTCAGGTGGGACTTCAGTTTAAGCACCGCCCTGTCGGAGGGGGCGCCAAAGGACTCGTTGAACCGGCTTCCGCCCACGGGCTGGCCGGTGGTGGTCATCTTGATGGTGGAATTATCGGTGGTAGTCATGGCAGAGAACTCCTTGACCTATTGCACGCTGGGAGGTTGTTCACGATTCTAATGGCCGGGCCGTCAATCAGCAAGGGCGGCATGCGCCACTTCGGCCATGGCCGCGATCAGCTTTTGACAGTCTTCCATGGCCCGGACCCCGATGCGGATGTACTGGGGCAGGCCGAAGGACGTGCAGTCCCGGACGACCATGCCCTGGGCCAAAAGCAGCCTGCGCCACCTGGCGGCGTCGCCCACTTTGACCAGCAGGAAGTTGGCTTCCGAGTTGGGAACTTCCAGTCCCAATTCCGCCAGGGCGGTATTCAGATACCCCTTGGCCTGGGTAACGGCGGCCTGGGCTTTGGGAAGATACGCTGTGTCTTCTAGGGCAGATATGCCCGCCTTCTGTGCCAGGCTGTTGACGCTCCAGTCGGGCTGGTACTCTCGGAGTTTGGTCACGACTTCTGGCGGGGCTATGGAATAGCCCAGCCGCAGAGCCGTCTGGGCATAGTCCTTGGTCATGGAGCGCACCAGCATCACGTTGGGACGGTCCAGCATCTCCAGGGAGTCCCAGGGTTCCTCTACGAAGGATAGATAGGCCTCGTCCACCACCAATAGACCGCCCGACGCGGCGGCAGCCTGGGCCAAAGCCTCCACTTCCGTCTTCTTCAGATAAACACCGGTGGGGTTGTTGGGGTTGCAGACGATCACCAGGTCCGGCCGGTTGGCCGAGATTTGCTCAGCTGCGGCTTGTAGGTCCCACTGGAACCCACCGGTCAGGTCGGCGTCGAACTTGAGAACCCTGGCCCGCGCCAGACGGCAGGCGCCCTCGTACTCACCGTAGGTCGGCGTCAGCAGCATGGCGGTGCGGCTGTGGGAGAGATAGGCCCGGGCCAGCAGGTGGAAGATCTCGGTGGAGCCGTTGCCCACAAACACCCGGTCCATCGCAAACTGTCGCGTGGCGGTCGAGAGATGGCGGCAGATGGCCTCTCTCAACTCCATGCACTCTGGGTCGGGGTAGGTGCCTAGGGCAACGCTCTGGATGGCGTCCCAGACACCCTCGGGCGGGCCGATGGGGCTGATGCTGGCGCTGAAATCGATCAGGTCCTCCGGCTTCAGGCCCAATGCCCGCAATTCACTGGGCTGGATACTGCCGTGGACCGGGCGTCCGGCCGCTGAATTGTCTTTCGGTTGGTCTGGCATGGTCTTATAGAAGGATGCTGCCCCGCAGGTATATCACCGCCAGGGCGATGGCCAGTCCGAATGCCCCCACCAGGTACATGGACTGGATGGTTCGCGTGATGTCTTGGGGCTCGAGCGGCCGGTCTGGCTCCCCCAGTTGGTAACCGACATCCGGGTCCACTTTTTCAAGTTGGACCCCCAGGGCCCCGGCCATGCTGCTCATGGTCCAGCCGGCGTTGGGACTGGAGGTGCGGCCGTGGTGCCGCCACATGATGCTCCACGCCCGGGTGACCCGCTGACCCGGCAAAAAGGCGCTGGCAGTTACCAAGAGCAGGCCACCCAACCGGGCGGGCGCCAGGTTTATCAGGTCGTCCAGCCGCGCCGACGCCTTGCCCAGGCGCTCGTAGACTCCCCGGTAGCCTATCATACTGTCCAGGGTGTTGACGGCCCGGAAGACAAAGGCCCCCGGCAGGCCGAAGATGGCGAAGGCCAGCCACGGGGCCAGGAAGCTGTCGTTGATGTTCTCGGAGACCGACTCAACGGTGGCGGCGGTCGCCTGCTCGGCCGTCAGATTCGAAGGGTCGCGGCTGACCAGTGACGACATTCGCGCCCGCACTCGCTCCATGTCTTCCCGCTCCAGATGGCCCCGGATCAGCGCCGCCTCCCGGTGCAGCAGCCGCACGGAGAACGTGGACTTCAAGAGCACGGCTCCCACCAGGATGTAAGCCAGGGTGTGTACTTCTTTCAGCCCAACTGCGGCGAAGTATGCCACGGCGCCCCACAGGCAGGCCAGCCCCAACGCGATCAGGACTCCGGTAAGCAACGCTGCATTGCCGTCCTTGGGGGCCCTGGATTCCAGGTAGCCGGTGATTCGTCCCATCCAGACCGTGGGGTGGGCCCGCATGGGCGGTTCTCCCAGGGTCAGGTCCAGGGCTACCGCCAATGCCAGGACGGCCAGGTCGTCGGTGCCGGTGAGCATCAGAACCGTTCCAGCAGGTCGGGCAGCGGTTCCAGCCATTCCTGGGCCGCCAGGGCAGTCGCCACGATGATTACCGTCGTTTCAATGACCTCGTTGGCAGCGCCGTAGGTGTCGCCGCTCAGGCCGCCCAGAGACTTGGCCATGGCCCAACCCATGCACCAGGCCAATATCACCACACCGAAGAACAGTCCCAGTCCGGCGAACCCGCCCAGTAGAAAGCAGGCTGCCAGCATGGACACTTTGGCGATGGCGGTGGAAACC
>MDTE01125148.1_pt1 | contig 26658 bp, 25 predicted proteins | sample 811231 | NCBI WGS metagenome assembly MDTE01 (sample SAMN05326651, study PRJNA326480) | marine metagenome | isolation source: seawater | place: Indian Ocean: Red Sea | collected 2010
TAGCAATTCAGATAGCAGCTGGTGACAATTCTGATCCGAATGTTGATCCTTCACATCGAATAGCCTTAGAAGAGCTTTCAAGAATTGCTCAACTGCATGTAAATAACGCTACAGGGTTAGATGTTGGCAATACTTCCGTTCAGGCGATTACGAAACGAGAATGGGCTGGCAATACCTTGAATGATTACAAAGCCTTGTTTGAGAATTTGACTGAAGCTCTCTCTCCAAAAGATCCTGATGAATTATCTGCTGACCCGATGAATGCGTTGTTTGGGCAAATGATGCAATTTCTCGGCCCTATGATGTTGGCCTTAACAGCCGGATCGATGGTGGGACATCTAGCTAGACGTTCATTTGGACAATATGATCTTCCTATACCGAGAGGCGGCGAGAATCGTATCAAAGTCATCACTAATAACATTGATGACTTTGGGAAAGAATGGGATTTACCTGTACAGGAATTATTTCTCTGGGTCTGCTTGAATGAGCTTTGCCATCACGCTGTTCTTCGGATTGACCATGTACAAGAAAGAATGCTGAAGCTACTTTTTGATTATGTTGGAAGTTTTGAAAGCAACCCTTCTGGTCTTGAAGAGAAGATTCAACAGATTGATATGAATTCTCCTTCAGCCCTTGAAGATCTTCAACGCTCATTGGGAAATCCTGAAGTCATCCTTGGAGCTATCCAGAGCGAACGTCAAATGCAGATTATCCCTGAACTGAATGCTGTTACCGTGGTCATCGTTGGTTATGTTGATTACATAATGGACCTTATCGGAACCGGACTAATTGGTTCATATGGAAAAATAACTGAAGCTATGCGCCGCCAAAGGGTTGAAGCTGACCCTTCGGACCGATTCATAGAAAGAATGTTGGGTCTGGAATTAACTCAAGCACAATATGATCGAGGTTCAGCATTTATACAGGGTATTGTTGAGAGGTCCAGTAGTGAAGAGTTGACTCGTCTCTGGGCTGATAGGAAGAATTTCCCCACTCCTAATGAGATTGATGCGCCTGGGCTCTGGCTTGCTCGGATTGATCTACCGGATTAGATCTCAAATTTAAAAGAGCTTCAGGTTATCATCGTCAGGGTCTTCAGGGTATGGGGTGAAAATCTCCGACTCTTTCTGCTTTTTATCTGTTGTATTAATCGAGTCAACATTGATTTTTTTTTCTGTTGATATCGTTTCTTCACGTTGCACAAGATTCTTAAGTAACTCATAGGTATTTTTTGATTGGCCAGATTGGTCATTGTTTGACCCAAGCATGTAGGAAATTGATGCGAAGCCTGCGACGATAGCTAAAACGAGGAAGCCTAGACGTGCTGGGAGCGTAAAAATAACTGGGATTAGCGCTCCGAGAACCCAAATAAGTTGGAATCGTGTCTCAAAACGGGCGAAGGAACGACCATAATTAGCGTCGGGTGCATCGCGCTGAACAATTGAGTCAAATGCTTGTTTCCCTGTACTGACTGATATTCCCACCGCAAATCCGACCAAGAGGGCTCCGCTGATCCCGCCGCTCCAAAGCCCGAGAATCGCAGCTATCGTTGTTGTAAGTAACGCACCAAGAAGCATCCTTTCTTCAGTTATTCTTTTTCGTAATTTTGGTGCGATTATTGACCCAATTAAGCCACCGATCACGCTGAAAGCTACTACGGCACCTAGAGCTATTGCAGATGTTCCATCAGCACCCAAATCAGTTCCAAGAAGTTCTTCATGTAATTTTGTTCCCATAGACGTCCCTACGCCTGAGAGATCCAAGTCATCAGTTCCACCCCTGTATGCAAATGCAACGAGGAAAGTGAAGAAACCAATGACTCCTCGAAGCACACCCATTCCGCTAGCTGCTTGAACGATTCCTGAGGCTCGGAGTTCTTCGCGTTCTTCTTCTTTTTCAGGGGTCGTTGCGATTGTGGTTTTTGGCAGCCTTAGGGATGCTATTGACGCTAAGGAAAATGCAATGGCAGCTAGTATGACTGACCAACCCGGGCCTCCTATGAGTTGAGCTAATGCTGCGGGTGCTGCTCCAGCGAAACCAGCAATACCGGATAGGAACGCAAGTCGAGAGTTCTTCTCAACAAGTTCTTCGTGCGTTTTCACCGTTGTTGGTACAAGAGCGGCTTTCGCGATCGCGTAACTTTTTTGAAGTACCAGAATTGTGAACGCTAGAGGAAATAAGAAAAGTGAATCTAGATTTGAGACCATCAGAATCGCTGCGGTTACTCGACATAAATTAATCGCTAATATCATCAATCTCCTACCACCTGCGTATCGATCTATGACGGGACCGATAAGTGGACTTACCACAGCGAAGGGAGCGATAGTAAGAGCTAAATAGAGTCCCACTCTCCAGCGGGCAGCACTGGGATCAATTGAGAAGAAGAGAGATCCCGCTAGGGCAACCGTAATCATCGCATCTCCTGCAGCGGATAGCGCGTGAACTCGGCTTAGCCGGACAAACGGTGAAACGATGAACTTTCCTTTCTGCGTCATCATTTGAGGTGAGGCATCACTCCCAATGATTCCGGTGCTTTGATTTTGTTGATCGTCCACAATCTAATTCTAGAAGGTTCCTTGGTGAACCCCTTTGCATGTCAAAGTTTGGTTTAATTTCTAAGGACTTATATTCAGGGCCCGTAATGGTTGATTCCCCAGTTGTGATCTATCAAGATCCCTCTCGCGAGGAGTTGACCATCATTCCGCTCTTAGTGCCGGCAAACTAATTCTGACAATAAGAGGCAACTAGGCTGAAATAGGGTAAGACTCTGAAGAGAACTACTCAGTCATCAAGGTCTGTCTGACCGTCATCGGTATAGCCCTGTGTCTGAAGGGGCTCCGAGACGCCGGTGACAACTCCAGCTAAGTTTGCAACAATTCGTTTCCAGTATCTGTATAGAACCGCTCTAGGAACTGCATAATGCCCGGGTTGGTCAGAATGCATATAGTCTCGGATTTTATTTTCTATCGCATGACGTAATTTTGTTGCTCGTTGGTAGAAATCCTGAGCCTGTTCACTGGTAGCTTCGGCCATTAGATCTGCTGCTTCCGCGAACATTGCTGAAATAGCCCTACGAACTTCAAGAAGGTCGTTTATGTCATCTTCTCCTACAAGAGAGACACCTTCTTCTGCTAAATCAAGTATGTTTTTCGCCTGATCACCTATTCGTTCTATTTTCTTTATCAAAAGTGTATAACTGAGCACTGATCCGATATCCGTACTTCCATGTACCGCAACATGTGTAACTAGTTCACCTCGAAGAGTTTGTTCTGCCTTGTTTATACGCTCATCAGTGTTTCGGATATCTTCTCCGACAGATGTGGTATCTGCTCCGCTTAGAACAGCTGCTGATGCCAGATCAAATGAATGACGTGCATCGCCAAGCATAGAAATAGTGCGGTGCGCTATTAATTCTAAACCGTTTTCATTTTTCTTGAAGAATGATAAAACCATACTTTCCCTTTCATCGAAGGATTGCTACACCTAATAGTGGAATTACGATAAAGACCACTACTACGTATGCGACAGCGGCTACACGTCGCTGTATTGCAATCTTAGCTAGATTTTCTGCTAGTCGTATCGGTATTTCGCGTATCGCGGGTAATGGGTAAAGGAGGACTATGCCACCAATGTTGAAGAGTGTGTGTACTATCGCAACGGTTAATGCCTCTGGTCTGCTTGTAGCAAGTGCTGCGAGTAATGCGGTGATTGTGGTCCCGACATTCGCTCCCAGTGTTACCGGATAGATATTCCGTAGAGTAACTACACCAGCAGCGGCTAAGGGAATCATTATTGATGTCGTAATGCTTGATGATTGAACAGAGATTGTAATTACCAGTCCCAATAGCATTGCTACTGTCCCTGCTCCCGTTCCGAGAACCTTGTTCAGCGAGGCTTCAATCCGGTCAGCGACCAGTTTCCTCATGTTCTTGGTGATGAAGGCAAGAGATATCAAGATGATTACTAGCCCAACTGCAACGAGGAACGTTCCGAGTACATTGCCATTGGCTCCTAGTGCATCTCCAAGATCTTTTAGCCAGCCAACTGGTTCCTTTACCCATTTTTTGATGGGGCTCTTCCATTCGCTCCCAGCAGATCCAACAAGCTGTGTACTGATTTTTTCAGCAGAATTCGAGAGTACCTTTGTAGATAGTTCTATTGGGAGGAGAATGCTGACTGCCATCACATTGAAGAAGTCGTGCACAGTAGCTGCCGAAAATGCGCGTTTAAATTCCTCTGATTGTCGCATATGCGCTAAGGCCACCAGAGTGTTGGTAACAGTTGTCCCTATGTTGGCCCCCATCACCATCGGGACAGCATCGCCGACTCCCAACGCCCCCGTTCCAACAAGACCAACAATAACTGATGTTGAGGCAGACGATGACTGAACGAGAACGGTCCCAAGTATCCCGACGAAAAGTCCTGCAACCGGGTTGCTGACACTAGAGAAGAGACTCTCCTGAGTGTCTGCTCCCATGACTTTAATTCCAGACTCCAGTGAAGAAACTCCGACTAGGAACGTGTATATCAATCCAAAAACAAGAGAGGCTCTTATGGGGGTTGGCATCTGTAGTTTCAAACGATCAGTCATGCGGTTTCTTATATGTAAATTACTTACATAGTAGAACACTCAGTGCGGCAAGTTAGAGGTTCTTTACCCAAAAAATATGTGAAATTTGTCACGTTATCTTTTTGCGAAAAAATTCTTGATCATGCTCATAGGAAAGCCTGTTGGTGACATTGGGAACTGTTAGCCAAACTATTTGATCTACTTCTTCGTTTGGTTCGAAAGAGCCTTCGACTACATCCATGCGCCAATAATGCACTTCTTTCTCCCTCCCCTTACGGTCCACATACGCTACGGTTCCAAGAAAGTCTCTTAATTCGCATTGAAATCCTGTTTCTTCATGAACTTCGCGAAGAGCGCACTCTTCTAATTCTTCACCATTATCTAATTTGCCTTTTGGAAAGGACCAATCATCATATTTCGGTCGGTGTATAACAAGAAATTCTCCATCATCATTGGCGATTATTCCACCCGCTGCCTGGACGATTCCTTGATCCACCGAGACGACGATAACAGGAAATTAGTTCTTTCAACCAACTAACGGAAAGCAGAGATAACCGCTATTGTTCTGCTTCCTCTTCCTCATAGCCGAGGTCCCATTCAATCAGAATGTTCTCTCTTTCAGCATCACGATTGACTCTTTCTCGGTTCCGCCGAAATTGCGGATCGTGGGGAGGTAGGAGAACAAGTCGTGCTTGGATACGAGTTCTGAAACTGTCAATCATTTCTTTGTCACCAAAGTCAGAACGCATGTCCCAATGGGGAGCTATCGGACCCATATACACCATCTTCACGTGGCCTCTTGGGGGTTCATTCTCAATATCACTCATTTGTAGATTCCTTAATTTCTTATAATCTGTGATTGTATCCAAGGAAAAAATCTTTTGTTCATGGGAACTTTTTCGCGCTTTCTTTCGTCTATTCAGTATCGGAGGTATTTATGGAAACTGTATGGATGGCAAGAGGTAATTGCAGCAACAAACCACCAGAGATTTTCTTCCCCAGCGATGGAGCCGGGGTGGAGAAAGCGAAAAGTATTTGCTTTACCTGTCCAGTGAAGGTTCTTTGCTTAGAACACGCGCTCGTTCATCGAATTGATCACGGTGTTTGGGGTGGATGCTCTGAACGTCAACGGCGAAGAATCCGGAAAGAACGTCGACAAAAATCTCAAAATAACACGCTACTAACTTCTGCGAATTAGGTTCAATCCAGATTAGGGAAACTGGGTTACCCTATGGATTTTGTTTCTGCAACTACTTGGATTGCTGCTTGCCGTTCTAGTGCGCGTTGCCTCCGGATACGTCGCCGTTCACGTTCGCTCATTCCTCCCCAGATTCCAAACTTTTCACTATTCTGAAGTGCGTACTCCAGGCAATCACCACGAACAACGCAACCACGACAAACCTCTTTTGCTTCTCGGGTAGATGCACCACGCTCAGGGAAGAACAAGTCAGGGTCAACACCTAGACAGTTGGCGAAATCCTGCCATCCATCGGTAATCGAATTCTGTTCGATCACGTATTCGCCCTCCAGTTCTTCGTAGGAGCTAACGCCACTTTGGCGCGCTTGTAAAGCCAAAAATCAGGCTTGTAATTACATTAGTGTTATTTAAGCAGGTCAGCGTCGAAAAATCCAAGTTTTTACGGGAAAACTTCAGATATTTCTATAAATCGCGACTACAGAAAACGATGTGAAACTGGAATGATTATCGAGAGGTAATGAGCTTGCGTCTATGCTCAACGAAGTCTACGAGTAGATAGTCACCTAAATTATCGCGGTTCGTGAAGAAAGCCCTTCCCCCATTCATTTCCGTTATTCTTTCAATGAATTGACTTAATGCAGGTTCAGGGTCAAGCATAAAAGTGTTAATCCGAATGCCCTCTCTCGTGCATGCTAAGACTTCTGAGAGTGTCTGGTCGATTGTGTATTGGGAAGGGGGGTAGTCAAAGTACGGGTTTCCTGATCTATCAATGTGCGCTGTTGGCTCTCCATCGGTGACCATGATGATTTGTTTCGTCCCTGATTGTTTCGCGAGCATCTGACGGCTAAGGAGCAACGCATGGTGCATGTTTGTGCCCTGCATGTAACCGGTGGTTACTTCGGGTAGTTGATGCGGTTCTATTTCCTTTGCGTAGAGGTGGAAACCTACGATTCCCATGTAGTCACGTGGGTATTGCATGGAGATTAATGAATGAAGCGCCATAGCTACTTTCTTCGCTGGTAATAAGCGACCAGTCCATGCCATTGAGTTGGAAAGGTCCAGCATCAACACCGTGCTTGAGCGGACAAGGCTTTCGGTCCGCTCTATTTCAAAGTCCTCTGGGGAAAGATCAACCGGTGTTCCACCACCAGTTCTTTTTATCGCATTCCGAACAGTTCTTTGAATATCTAAATTGAAGGGGTCACCAAATTCGTATGCCTTGGTGGAGAAATCACGTTCATGACCCATTCCTTCGTGTTGAAGGTTATGACTTCCCAACCGGTCTTTGTCTAACTTTCGAAAGAGATCCGAAAGGGCTTGTTGGCCTATTTTCCGCATAGCTCTTGGTGTAAGTTCATACCTTCCGTCTTGACTTTCAATGTAACCAGCGTCATCTAATTGTTTAGCTAGTTCAGATAGTTGATCAAGGCTGTTCGCAGCATCGTCACCTAATAATTCTCTTGCCCGTTCAATGTCTATTTCAGCCAACGACGCCGGGTTTGTTGTGGATGACAGCATCCTTTCCAACGCGTCAAGATCAGCAAGTTCCTCGAATATATTTTGAGAATCTTGTATTGACATTGGTTCATCCCCAGAGAATTCATATGATTGCTGCCATCCAAGGTCAGGGAACGCTTCTTGTAAATTCTGGGCAAGTTGATCCATCTGCCATTGCAGATCCATATCTTCCAAGAGTTGATCTGATAAATCTTGTAATTGCTGTTGCTGTTGTGGTGACATTGAGTTCATCATGGCTTGAGCTGCAGCCATTCTTTGAGCCATTACTTCCAATAACTCATCAAGCGTGGACGGGTTTTCCGGAAAAAAATCTCCGAATTCTTGCATGAATGAGTCAAAGTCCGGCTCTTCCCCATTGGCGCGTTGCTCTAACATTTCGTTTAAGGCTGACATCATGTCCTTCAAACGATCCAAGTCACCCGATTCCATGTTCTGCATTTCATCAGATAGTTGATCAAGGTACCTCTGCATGAGTTGCTCTCGAAGTTTTTCCATGAGGTCTTCAAATTGTTCGCGAGCTTCAGTGGATGTGAATTCATATTTTTGTAGTTCCCGTACTTGACTAGCGAGATCTTGGGGAATCATATCTAGTTGCAAGTTTCTCTCTGAAACAGTTTGCTCCGTTATCTGCTGCCTTCTTTCGTCACCGGAGTCGTTCGCTTGCTCAATGAGTTCATCTAGTGACTGTTTTTCTTTATCTATTACGTTTTGGAGTTCTTCTGAAATTTCATCGTAAATTCCTCCCAGATCATAGTTCTCAAGGCGTTCCTGTCGTTCTTGACGAAGCTGGTCAAGCATTTCGCGTATTCCCTGAACTCTTTCCCCATCCATATCAAACCCTGATTGCATTAGGCGTCTGAGAGCTGAATTGATATCTCCGTCGTGCATGAGATCGTCGCTTATTTGCGACATGATGTCATCTGCTGAAAGTTCAAAACCTGTTTGTGTTCCGTCCCAAGCAGAATACGCGTAGTACATCTTCTTCCGTCTTTTGTCTCTCCACTTTCCTAGAACCATGAGGCGACAGTATCAGCCTTAGCGTAATGTGCCCATATTGCAAGCTATTGAGTTTGGGTTTCAAAGTTCAGATGATGCTGAACTAGAGTCTGTTTCATGATTGTTGAATATGAAAAACATGGCCGAATTGCGATTATTTCTTTGAATAGGCCTGAAGCAAGAAATGCTGTTTCAGGTGAACTCGCTCAAGCTCTTGAAGCAGCTGTTGATCAGTTGGAGAGCGATGACGAGATCTGGGTCGGGATTCTCCGCGGGAATGGTCCGGTATTTTGTGCTGGGGCGGATCTGAAAGCCGTTGCGTCTGGTAATGCAAATCTCGGAACAGAGCGTGGAGGCTTCGGAGGCTTCGTTACTCTTGAACGGACCAAGCCGATCATTGCTGCTGTTGAAGGTCCAGCTGTAGCTGGTGGTTGCGAACTAGTCCTTGCCTGCGATCTCGTTGTAGCTTCTTCTTCCGCTTCTTTCGGCCTTCCAGAAGTGAAGCGGTGTTTAGTGGCAATGGCCGGTGGAACTGCACGTCTCCCTAAACGGCTTCCCCCGAATATTGCCATGGAGATGGCTTTGACTGGTGACACAATAGATGCAACACGTGCACATCATTATGGTTTGGTAAATATCCTCTGTGAGCCCAACGACGCAGTCAAGGAAGCGATGAGTCTCGCTGAAAGAATCAATGCAAACGCCCCCCTCGCTGTTCGAGCAACCAGAAAAGCTGTTCGCGAAGGTGCCCTCGTTGATGACCTCACCGGAATTAAGCTAGCGGTTGAATTGTTTCGCCCCATTGCAAGCAGCGAAGACGCTAAGGAAGGACCGAAAGCGTTTGTTGAGAAACGACAACCAGAATGGAAAGCCCGCTGACCGTTTCTAACCAATTACCCGATTTAGCATTTACTGAGAATCTTCGAAAGTGCATACAGGTAAATCTCAACTCTCACCCAAGGATTGATTCAAATAATGCGTCATTGCGGAAAGCAGCCGTTGCCGTCATTATCGTTCCATCAACAAAGGGGAAAGCCGGATTTGTCTTAACCCGCCGCAGTAGAGGCCTCCGGAACCACAGTCATCAGTACGCCCTACCAGGGGGGAGAATAGATTCCGGAGAAACTAGACAAGATACTGTTCTACGAGAAGTTAATGAAGAGATAGGTATCTTGACAGACAAAAGTCAGATCATCGGAACTCTAGATGACTACGAAACTCGTTCTGGATTCTCGATAACACCTATTGTTCTATGGGTTGAAGATCTCTCCGCTTTATCTGCAGAACCAGATGAAGTTGATGAAATCTTTATCATCGATTTGGAAGAGCTTTTCCGTTCAGATAGTCCCAGATGGGTGGAGATAGAAGAGAGCAAGAACCGTGTTCTCCAGTTGCCAATCAGAAATCGCTTAATCCACGCTCCAACAGCGGCACTGTTATACCAGTTTAGAGAAGTGGGTTTAGCAGGAAAATTTATGCGGACAGACAACATTGAAGAACCTATCTGGGCTTGGAAATAAACACATAACCAGTGATTTCTAGGGCCGTAACTATCTAAATATTGTCTTCATCATGGCAAATACCGGAGAAAACCGCTATCTTGAGCATGGTGTGTCATATGACACATGATCTTTCATGCGCTAATAACGTGTTAGCGCTCCAATTGAGAGGGAAATTTTTCATGAAAAAGATTAAACTGCTTGTGGCAGCTTTAGGAGTTTCGCTGGTAGCAATGTTTGCGCTAGCTCCTGCAGCTCAAGCCCAAAATGTGGCGTCAATTATTGCTGACCCAGCATTCGTTGCCGCTCCAGGTGAAACAACCTTCACCATTACAGGTAGTGGATGGCCAGCAGGTGCAACTGCACTTCTTCCTTGTGAAGGGTCAACCAACTACGAAGAAGCTGCAGCAAACGGCGCTGATGCCTGTGACCTTGGTAACTTGACCATTGTTACCGCTGCTGCTGACGGAACATTCACAGCAGAATGGACCTACAACATACCCGCAGCTGGTATGTGTATCGGAGCAGGTGACCTTGCTCAAACAACAGTCGGCACTTACTGTGTTGGCGTTGGCGCTCCAATACTGCCTAACACCGGATCTGAATCTACCAAGATTGCGATCATTGGTGCGGCCGTTCTTGCTGCTGGTGCGATGATTGTGCTTAGCACACGTCGTCGTTCATTCGTCAGCTAAAACTGATTCCAGTTTTGACTGGATTAAGAACTCAGAGAGCCGGGCTTTCGGGTCCGGCTCTTTGGCTTTTTAATTTTCCTCCCATACACCGATTAGGGCGTCGGTTGAAGTGAGCGTCGCCAAAAGTGAAAGTGTTCCCTCCATGACTGTCTCACCGTATTCAAGTGGGACGCCAGCGACAGCATCGGTAGGGATAACCACCTGATACCCGAGATCAACCGCTGACATGGCTAGCCCAAGAATTCCTATATTTATGGAAACACCCACGGCAACAATAGTTTTGGCTCCTAGATTTCTGATGGTTTGATCTAGTGAAGTTGAAGTAAACGGGGTTAGCCCATGGAATCTGGGAACGATAATATCTTTATCATCGGGGCCAAACGTTTCAACGATTTCAGCCCCTTCTGTACCTTCTATGATGCCCATTCCTTTTTCGTTCATTGTCTGGGATGCAGCAAGCATCCGACAATTTACGGTAGAGCCGGCATAATCCCCTCTATTGACGGCAACGGCATGAATAACGCGAATACCGGTGCTTCGCGCAGCTGTGCATAGTCTTGGACCGTTTTCGAGCACACCTGCGTGCTTTGCCGCATCGTTCAGCTCTTTGAAGCCAGAACCGTCGCCGATAATTCCCTTTTGTACTTCCATAGTTACCAGAACAGTCGCGGCGGGGTCTACAAGACTACCGAGATCCATAATGCCTCCTACCATCTAAGTTTTCCTTAGTTGAGCTTCCCACAGATCTCCGGAATTCGCTGCGAATGTTTGAGTTGAATTTCGAAATCATCGGAGTATCCACCACTCAGACTGTTATTACGGCAACAGTGGGCTCGTTCGTCTCCTGGGAAACTGCCACCGCTTTAGGGGGTGGGCTTCTTGAAGCCCACCCCCACCGAATCTGTATGAAACCGGTTTCTACCCAAATCATTTTTAGCTTTGTTACTCCTCTGAAGAATTACTTTTGTTTAAGTTCCTCATTGAACATATTTTGTGTAAGGCTCAAGAAATGGGTGAAGTCCATTGGATCAATAAGCAAAATTTGCGCCGACCGCTACTCATAGTCGCATTAAAAGGGCTCTTTGACTCAGCTGAAGCAGCCACGGCAGGAATCGATCTTCTCGCTGCGAAACATGGAGCCTCTCCCATTGCAAGCATAGATCCAGAAACATTCTTCAATTTCCAAGAGGAACGACCTTCTGTTCGTATTGGGGATCACGGACGAATCATTGAGTGGCCAGAAAATGAAATCCTAGGGGCAGAATGCGCTGATTCTAACCATGATATTCTTCTCCTTTCCGGAATAGAACCGCATCTTCGGTGGCGGACGTTTGCAGATGCTTTATTAGAAGTTGCAGAAACGATGAATGTAGAAATGGTTATAACAATTGGTGCTATGGCAGGAATGGCACCACATACTCGCCCTTTGGGAGTTGTAGGAAGCGCTTCAGATCTAGGCATAGCTGACCGTCTGGGTCTTGGGCGACCAACGTACGAAGGTCCAACGGGTCTGGTTGGAGTTCTCCATGACCGACTAGACAAAGCCGGAATTCCAATTATCTCGTTGAGGGTTTCCGTCCCCCATTACGTACCTGGGCCCCCAAATCCTGAAGCTACGCGGTCGCTGCTTTCAAGGCTTGAACTTGTAACCGGTGTTAAAACATTTCATTCAGATTTAGAGAAAGCAGCAAATGAGTGGCGAGAGCGAATTGATGCAGCAGTAACTAATGATTCCGATATGGCAAATTATGTCCAACAGTTGGAACAGCGAGTTGATGAAAGTGAGATACTCCCAACCGGCGATGACCTTGCCGCTGAATTGGAGGCATTTCTCAGAGATAAACGAGCTGATTAAATCCTAAGGAATTATTTAATCCCTTAGAAGCAACTCGTTACCTAGTCCACGTAATGCCACTGCTGCCGCACCTACCAAAGGACCTTTCTCACCAAGATCTCCAGGAACAATAACCGTTCCTTTCGAATGCTGAATTTTAGTTAATTCATCTATTGTCTGTTGAGCTGTACTGAAAAACAGATCTCCAAACCCAAACGCTACTGAACCAGAGACTACTGCAAGTTGGAGGTCAAGAAGGTTAGCCACAGAAGCAACAGCTCGACCAACATATACCCCTACTTCCGTCCTTACGTTTTCGGTTACCGCTGATGGTGGCACCCCAAACTTCCTCTCCAATCCAGATCCAGAAGCAGACCCCTCCAGTAGTCCACTGACTCCATTGGCGTCTAGACCGCCATCTGGTGAAACAAAAACATGGCCAATGTGCCCAGCGTTACCATCTGCACCTTCGAGGAGTTCCCCATTCATTACAATCCCACCACCCACGCCAGTTGAAACAACCATGGCAATAAAGTTTTGACAACCCTTCGCTGCCCCTAACCATCCTTCAGCTAGAGCTAACGCTTTCGCATCATTATCAATAAAGGTTGGTAATTTAAGATCTTTTTCTATTTCCTGCCGAAGAGGGAAATCGCTCCATGCAGGGATATTCAGCGGAGATACAGTTTCATACGCTTTTCGACCAGGCCCTCCACATCCGATACCTACAGCTTTGATAGTCACGGTAGAAGTCTTGATGCATTCCCTAGCTAGTTGAAGCAACCGGTTATAGAGCGAGTCCGCTACGACCTTCTGTGTCGGGATTTGTCTCCTATTTGCGACATTCCCGTTGCTATCAACTACAGCTGCCTCAAGCTTTGTGCCTCCAATATCAAGTGCGAGTATGTGATGCATATACCTTCAGGCTCTTGCTCGATAAATCCCTGAATCTCCCATCGCTTCTTTGTTAAGTAATTTGCTTAAATGTAGCCCTTCAAGAATGAACTCGATCCCTGATGCCACCAAGGAGGAGGATACAAGATCAACATCCGTCATCCCTAGACTTTTGAGCAATGGAAGAAATGACGGAATTTCCTTAAGCCATTGCATATACGTCTCTGATGCTATGTCATCCCCTGCATTAATAACCGCCCCTTCTGTAAATGCTTGGAGAACACCGGTGCATAATGTTTGATCAGTTTCCTCCTTGAAAACTTCCAAGATTGACTGTTTGATCAAGTATTGAATGATTTCAAATTCACGCCCGTCATCAAGTGATTCAACTTCGATTTTTCCAGCAGTTGACGCAAGCACTGCGCTAAGGTCACTAACCCTTGGAACAACTGTACTCTCCCCGCTTTGTAGAGTCCGTCTTGCCGCTCCGGCAATCAACGATTCATAATTCGCTACAGTTACTCGTACTGACACTCCAGAACGCTGATTTATGTGAGAACTCTCTCTAGCGGCATGTGTTACCGTTGCAACAATCTTTGACATAAATTCCGGAACGTGAACAGAAAGACCTTCATCCGAGAAAACTGTTGCCTCTTGAACAGCGATGTCTCTCTCTAGCTCTACCTCAAATGGGTAGTGAGTTCTCAATTGACTACCAAACCGGTCTTTTAGCGGGGTGATGATTCTTCCACGGTTCGTGTAGTCTTCTGGGTTTGCTGAAGCGACAAGAAGAATATCAAGCGGTAAACGTATTTTGTAACCCCTTACCTGAACATCTCTTTCTTCAAGAACGTTAAGAAGGCCAACTTGTATTCGTTCAGATAAGTCTGGGAGTTCATTAATTGCGAATATCCCCCTATTCGTTCGGGGGACGAGTCCGTAATGCAAAGTTAACTCATCTGATAAGTACCTGCCTTCAGCGACCTTTATAGGATCTACTTCACCGATTAGATCAGCTATTGCAGTGTCTGGGGTGGCGAGTTTCTCTCCGAATCGACTTTCTCTGTGCACCCATTGGATAGGGGTAGCATCCCCTTTTTCAGCAATTAAATTCGCCGCGTATTTTGAAACGGGATTAAAAGGGTCATCATTTATTTCTGATCCTGCAACTATTGGCATCCATTCATCTAAAAGCTCTACAAGACCACGGATCATTCTGGTCTTAGCCTGACCACGCTCACCAAGGAAAATAAAGTCGTGCCCAGCTAGAAGAGCATTCTCTAACTGCGGGATAACGGTTTCCTCATACCCTATTATCCCTGGGAATAATTCACGGCCTTCTTTGATTCTAGCGACAGCATTTTCACGAATTTCTTGCTTAACAGTCCTTGATCTCCAACCAGATTTCTTTAATCTCCCAAGCGTTAATGAGTGCTTCATGCTTGCACCGTAGCGGACATATCGCTTTAGGACCGCATTGAAGATGCGAGGAATCCAAAAAACTACATGTCTTGAAGTTCTCTATTTATGTTGGTTACTGCCTGCTCTTGATACATCTCTCGAAAGGGCGTAGTTGCATAGATGCTGGGCTTTGCGAGCATAGTCTGTAGAAATTTTTTTCTCCCTTTTTGAAATTCAATTTCATTTAGATGTGAGTATTCTTTCCGAATATTGCTTGCATACTCCTGATACTCCCTGCTAGTTGAACCAAAGACGTGTAAATCCAAGTCGTGAAATAAGGCTTGTACTTTTTCTGATGGTGGATTTGAAAGGTAGTCAGCTGATTGGAGAATCAATCCGGTGACCGCTTTACCGTTGGAAAGTCCTTGGTTGATAATCCACCTTTCGGCAATTTCTGCGCTTTCGGTTTCGTTCGTTCCTGACTCCGGAATATAGACAATGTCATGGAACCATAGCGCATATTCAATAAGGTCTCTTTCTTCCTGTTCTAACTGGACTAGGTCAAGGAGGTCGAGGCATCTAACTACATGGTCTAATGTATGGTAATGGCGATGAGGTTCGTTATACGCAGTGATTAACTGCTGGGACATTGCTGTTGCTGCACCAACATTTACCCCGTTCCTATGGCAAAGATCGAACCATCGGTGCATCGGTTCATAGTCTTTCAAATCCATGCGAAAAGACTAGTTCCCGACATTCCGTCGCGGGGAAAGTATCATGGAATTCTGACATGTAAATAGGTCACACAGTTGGTCCGAAAATCATGTCAGGGGCTACGGTCAAGATAGGGAAAACCGAATTACTAGTTAGCGAATGCCAGGAGGCACAGAACGCAATGGCACAAACAATGACGCGGAAAGGTCCCGAACCGATCCGTAAACGGCCAAAGCCGCTTCCATTTCCTTTGAATGTTTACCAGAGCGCTATTGGTCGAAAATGGGTTATGGCTGTCAGCGGGATTGTGCTTCTAGGTTTCGTAGTTACCCACATGATCGGCAACCTGCATTTATACGAAGGCCCTTTAGAAATTCATGAATACGCTGAGACTTTAAGGAACCTAGGAACTGACATTATTCCTAGGACGTGGCTTCTTTGGGGAGTACGTCTTCTGTTAATCGCTTCATTTGTAATCCACATTCATTCTGCTTACACACTTAAGGAAATAGGAAGGAAAGCTAACACTCGAGCAAATTATGCTGATGGGAATAAGAAATACGCAGCTTCACAGGATTTTATTGCCGCTAATTATGCGAGTCGAACAATGCGGTGGACTGGGCCGATAATCCTCCTCTACCTTGTTTTTCACTTAGCTGACTTGACATGGGGGTGGTTTAGCAACGATTGGCACCTTGGAGACCCATATAACAACGTTGTTGTGTCAATGGGGAATATAGGAGTTGCCCTTATTTATATCGTCGCTAATGTTGCCTTAGCAATACATATCTTTCATGGGACTTGGAGTCTTTTCCAAAGTTTGGGGATTAATAATCCAAAAATCAACAAAATGAGAAGATCAATTGCTGCAAGCCTGGCGGGTCTTATTCTTATTGGAAATCTGAGTTTCCCAATCGCTGTCACTGTGGGCTTGATTGATCAGGAAAACTGTGAGGCGCCATGTGGCCTTACCGCTGTTGAAGCTGAGGAGGCAACTGAATGATCGGGGAACTTAATTCACGTATTCCAGATGGGCCAATAGAGGAAAAATGGTCTAGTCATAAATTCGATATGAAGCTGGTGAATCCAGCTAACAAACGCAAATTTGAAGTGATAGTCGTTGGAACTGGTTTAGCCGGGGCTTCTGCCGCAGCGACGCTCGGAGAGTTGGGATACAAAGTTAAAGCGTTCACGTATCATGACAGCCCCCGTAGAGCTCACAGTATCGCGGCCCAGGGAGGCATTAACGGTGCGAAGAACTATCAGAATGACGGGGATTCCGTGTACAGGCTCTTCTACGACACTGTCAAAGGCGGAGACTACCGAAGCCGCGAAGCAAATGTTCATCGTCTAGCCGAAGTGTCATTGAACATTATCGACCAATGCGTGGGCCAAGGAGTCCCTTTCGCTCGGGAATACGGCGGACTTCTTGACAACAGATCGTTTGGAGGGGCACAAGTCAGTCGAACATTTTATGCACGTGGACAAACCGGTCAGCAACTTCTCCTCGGTGCGTACTCTGCCCTGATGCGTCAGGTGGGCACAGGGACAGTGGAGTTACACACAAGAACAGAGATGTTAGATCTGATTGTGCATGATGGGGCTGCTCGGGGAATTGTTGTCCGGGACTTAATAACTGGAGATGTTCGGAGCCACACTGCGCACGCTGTTGTTCTTGCCACTGGAGGTTACGGCAACGTATATTATCTTTCTACGAATGCCATGATGTGCAACGTCACGGCAGGTTGGAGAGCCCATCGAAGAGGCGCTCTTTTCGCTAATCCTTGCTATACACAGATTCACCCGACATGCATTCCTGCTAGTGACGAGTTTCAATCGAAATTAACGCTTATGTCTGAATCGCTACGTAACGACGGGCGAATCTGGGTACCGAGGGGCCACGATGAGAATCGATCGGTTTCTGACATCCCTGAAGATCAACGCTATTACTATCTTGAAGAGAAATATCCGTCTTTCGGAAATCTAGTACCGCGCGATGTAGCTTCACGAAACGCTAAGACTGTGGTCGATCAAGGGCTGGGAGTAGGACCCTTGAAGAACGGAGTTTACCTTGATTTCGCTGACGCCATAAGACGAGACGGAGAGGATGCCATTCGGGCACGATATGGAAACTTGTTTCAAATGTATGAGCGAATCACGGGAGAAGACCCCTATGCGACCCCTATGCGTATTTATCCTGCTACGCACTATACGATGGGCGGACTTTGGGTTGACTATGAGCTTATGAGTAACGTTCCTGGATTGTTTATTGTCGGAGAAGCTAACTTCTCCGACCATGGAGCGAACCGGTTAGGAGCATCAGCGCTAATGCAAGGTCTCGCAGATGGGTACTTTGTTCTTCCATATACCATTGGAAACTACTTAGCTCCTCTCCTTGGTGATGCTCCTCTTGACGAAAGCGACGCTGCTTGTTCTGAAGTAGTGAGCGATGTAGCTCAACGGACACAGAAATGGCTTTCTATTAATGGGACCCGCTCAGTCGACTGGTTTCATAGAGAACTTGGAAAAATTGTATGGAACTTCATTGGAATGGAGAGGGATAAGAATGGACTTGAAAAAGCACTTTCTGAAATACCAGCATTACGTGAAGAGTTTGAAAATGATGTTCGTGTGCTTGGCTCTGCCAATAATTTGAATACCTCCCTTGAAAAAGTCGGTCGAGTGGCTGACTTTTTTGAATTAGCCGAATTAAAAGCACGTGATGCTCTTGAACGATCCGAGTCATGTGGGGGGCATTTCCGATCGGAAAGTCAAACACCTGAAGGGGAAGCGTTAAGGGATGATGAGAACTTTGCCCACGTTGCAGCATGGGAATGGGGAGGAACGTCGGGCTCAGCAATAAGGCATAAAGAAGAACTGGAATTTGAATATGTTCCGCTTACGCAACGGTCTTACAAGTAGGGAGTGAAGATGGAGAACACAATGACCCTCACACTTAAAGTCTGGCGCCAAGATGGACCGGAAGAAAATGGGAGATTCGAGACTTACGAAGTAACGCAGATAAGCCCAGATATGTCTTTTCTTGAAATGTTTGATGTTCTAAATGAGAGTCTCATTAGTAACGGTGAAGAACCTATAGAAATAGCTAGTGATTGCCGTGAGGGGATCTGTGGGACCTGTGGATGCATGATCAATGGAAAAGCTCATGGCCCAGAGAAGGCAACTGCCACTTGCCAACTGCATATGCGGAAATTTGAAGATGGAGACACCGTCATCGTGGAGCCATGGCAGGCAGCCTCTTTCCCAATAATTAAAGATCTGGTTGTTGATAGATCTCCATTGGATCGCATTATTGAGTCCGGCGGTTTTATTACCGTTCCAACTGGTTCCGCTCCTGATGCAAATCTCATTCCTGTGCCAAAAGATGCTGCGGATTCAGCATTTGATGCTGCGGCTTGTATCGGCTGCGGAGCCTGCGTCGCTGCTTGCCCGAATTCTGCTGCGCAGTTGTTTACATCAGCTAAGGTACAGCACCTTAACTTATTGCCACAGGGGCAACCCGAACGTTGGTCACGTACAGAAGAGATGGTTGATACCATGGAAGAATACTTCGGGTCTTGCACAAACCATGGAGAGTGCCATGAAGCTTGCCCTAAAGAAATACCCCTAGATTTCATTGCGTATACTAATCGGGATTACATAAATTCTAAGCGGAAAAACAGAAGGCTTCTCGGTCAAGGATCCTGAGAAGTTTCTTGCCTTACTATTGAATTTAGATCTGGTTTAGAAGATCTATAGTCCTTCCCCATGCAATGTTCGCTGCTTCTAAATCATATGTGCCAAGAGCATCTTGTTCATTAGCGAAAGCGTGACCTGTTCCTTCGTAAACGTGAAACGTTACTTCTTTCTGCAGTGATTGCAGGTGATTTTCAAGGTTCTTCACAGCTTCAGGAGGAAAGAAATCATCATGAGCTGCGAAATGGCCTTCAACCTTTGCCGTAAGTCCCGACCAGTCTGCTGCCCCATCCTCCAATGGTGCTCCATAGAAGGGTGCCGCTACAGCGACTCTATCTCCTTCAATTGAAGCGATCAATAACGTCAGCATTCCACCCATGCAGAATCCGACGACACCAACCGATTCGCTCGAACATGAATCAAGTGAGAGAAGATAGTCAATAGCAGCGGACATATCTCGTGCTGCTCTCTCGGGGGGTAAAGATGTCATCAATTCTCCAGCTTTATCCATTTCTGTGTGCTCCGCGAATTCACCATGATAGAGATCAGGCGCTAACGCGGTAAATCCACTTTCTGCTAACCGGTCACACACTCCTTTGATTTGGGGGACGAGGCCCCACCACTCCTGAAGGACTATGACCCCAGGGCCAGTTCTAGTCTGCGATTGAGCTATGTAGCCAGATGCGTTACTTCCATTAGCGGGAAATTCAATCATGTTTCCTGTCACGGTACTTCTCCTCTTCAAAAGTTTCTATATATGTAAATATACGTTTAGTAAAGTGATACTAGAGACGCAAAATGGGTAACAAAAAAGTTAACGCTTTCTCCTCTTCCTACAAACAATCCATGCTTCATGCCTTCCTGACTCTCGCCACAATTCATCCATGTGTAAGATTTCCATGTCAATCAAACGTTCACCTAAATTAAAGATCTCTCCCGGTTCTAATAGAAACTTTTCTGAGGGATGCTCGTGACGTTCCAAATTAGTCTTTGTCGGATGAGCGAATAAGAGAATCCCAGACTTAGCTAAAGAATTAGGGATCCTCATCAATAAACCCCGATCAAGAAATAGTGTGACGAGAGCGATATCCCATTTCCTTCCCTCAGGAAGCGGGGTTTTTTCAAGGTCTCTTTGCAAACATTCCAATTCCACTCCTCGGTCAGCTGCTGCTTCCTTGGCCTGATTTAGAGCGACTGAACTGATATCTATTAGGGATGTTTCATATCCTTTTTCGGCAAACCATAATGCGTTGCGTCCATTCCCACCAGCTAGGTCTACGCACGTTCCGCTATTAGGTAGATAATTTTCAATGTTTGTAAGGAACTGTGAGTATGTAGATACTTCAGGGCTTTCAGTATATTTCTTGTCCCAGTGGCTTTGAGGGTCGCTCATCTTGCCTTTACAGTGACAGGAACTTTCTCATATCCACGGAGGGTTAATCTCCCTCTCTGTTTCAACTCGCCAGCTTGATCAATTCTTTTGAAACGCCTTATAAGCCCTGCAAACATCTCTTGGCCTTCGGCTCTTGCTAGATTCGCTCCGAGGCAATAGTGAATTCCAGATGCGAAGCTAAGGGGTGGACCTTCATCACGCGCTACACGGAATTCATCCGGATCTGAAAACCTTGACGGATCTCGGTTTGCAGCTCCGATCAGGGTAACGATCTGGCTTCCCTTAGGAAAGTCAATTCCGGGAATTTCAGCATCTTCAAGTGCTGTCCTTCCATCTATTTGTACGGGGCTATCCCAGCGAAGCATTTCCTCAACAGCAGACTCAACGAGGGTGTCATCGTTCCAAAGCAGCGTCATTTGATCCGGATACGTAAATAACGCCCCTAGTCCATTTCCGATCAGGTTCTGTGTGGTTTCCATTCCGGCTGCGAAGAGAAGGATAATTGTGCTTACAACTTCAGATTCAGAGATGCGGTCACCGCTTTCTTCTACCTCTATTAACGCTGAAATTAGATCATCTTGTGGCGAGGCTTTTCTTTCATTAAAGAGTTGGGTGAAATAATCGTTCATTTCTGTAAAGGCAGCGGTTGATGCCTTAAGTTCATCTAAGGATGGTGCTGATTCAAGTGAAGCAACACCTGCGGTTACTAATGGCCGTAAATACTCCCATTCTGATCGGGGGACTCCAACGAGTTCTCCGATTACGTTTACAGGAAGAAAGCCGAGGATCTCCATTGCATCTCCGCCACCTTTTTCGGCAAGGTTGTCAAGGCAGTCTTCAGTGAGTTCCTTTATGCTTTCACGCATCGACTCAATCCTTTTAGGGGTGAATGCTCTACTTACAAGACCTCGGAGTCTTGTATGGTCGGGAGGGTTAAGAAATAGCATTGATGGGGAGGACTCTCCCCTGTTCGCGCTAATTTGTTCTCGGTATGCTTTTACTTCTGGAGTTTCTTCTCTCGGGAGAGCTGTTCCCCCTGGGCCTTCTCGGTTGTCTTTGCCAAGCCGATTATCACGGAACACTGTCCGACAGTCTTCATATCGGGAGAGGAAAATCGCTCCTGACGAACTGGTGAAGATAGGTACTTCGTCGCGAAGACGCTTATACCAAATAGCGGGGTTAGCTATCCCTTCTTCGGTCAAGAAAAGATTGATGAGATAGTCATCTCCACTACTCTGATTCCCTGATTCCATACCGCCTCCACATACGACGATAGCGAACGGTTTGATTTATCAATAATTTTTCCTGAGATTCTTAACTTGAAACCATTTTGCTATAGATGAGGTTCTGCGTTGCTATGAATCGCCCCTAAGATGCACATGAATGAAGATCCATGACCAGCGCAAGAGAATTTCATCGCCTATGCAACATTTCTTTCGAGGAGTTTTTATGGGTGCTGCCGATGTTGTCCCTGGGGTTTCCGGTGGAACTATCGCATTGTTATTAGGCGTCTATGAACGATTGATTTCAAACATCCATTTTTGTGGAGACACATGCATTCTTTTCCTCAAGGGGAAACTCTTGGCGGCCCGGAAATCAGCTTTACGAATTGAATTGTGGTTTCTAGCGCCTCTATTAGTTGGGGTCTCTGTCTCATTTGTAGGTTTAGCGCAAATAATTGAAAAGCTTTTGAATGAATACCCCGAATCAATGGCTGGATTTTTCTTTGGGCTTGTTTTAGCTTCAGTTGTAGTAGCAGCGTCAATGGTTAGGGCGTGGAAGCCAACTCAACTCATTTGGCTTCCATGCACTGCAATAACTACTTTTTTAGTGTTAGGTATTCGGGCTGGATCGGTGAAAGAACCTAGCCTTTTAGTTTTCTTTATTTCGGGGGCTATCGCTATCTGCGCAATGATCCTCCCCGGGATTTCAGGTTCCTTTCTCCTATTAATGATTGGTATGTACGGTTCTCTGATTGAAACCATAAACAACCGACATTTACTAGAGCTCTTAATCTTTTCTTTTGGCGCTCTGTTATCGCTAGCGATGTCAGCACGAATACTGAACTGGTTACTTGAACGTTACCGTGATTCTCTACTGGCTATATTGGTGGGCCTGATGATCGGGAGTTTACGGGTTCTATGGCCGTGGCCGAATGGCGTTGGTGTTATTAGTGGTGATGAAAGTCAAATTGTTGAAGGATCCGCACTTGCTTGGCCTAATGCATTCATTGATTTCATCTGGCCGAGTCTTTTCATAGTCATCGGATTTTTTCTCGTAATGGGTATTTGGTTTATGGAGAGAAGTAAGTGATGGTGCATCTACTGATAAATCGTTTTGCAAGGAAAGGCGAAGGGCACGAAAAAACTGATTTGATAATGCAGCGATTTGCTGATTGGGGAATAGATGTTTCGCTTGTTCAAGGAGAAACAATCTCAGAAATAAACGCCAGTCTCCGGCGGATAGTTACAGCTGGGCAGCAGCGGCTGATCGTCGCTGGTGGGGATGGAATAATACATCATGCCATTCAGGCTTTAGCTCAGTCAGACACGATTCTTGGTATTGTTCCAATTGGTACAGGAAACGACTTTTGCCGGTCGCTGGATTATCCAATGAATATTGAAGAAGCTATCGATCGTGCCATGGGGGATGCCGTATGGACTGATTTGCTAAAAGTCGGTGAGCGTTGGGTTGCTTCTGTTGTAACTTTCGGTTTTTCCGGAATTGTAAATACGAAGGCGGAGAGATTGAGTTGGCCGAAAGGTCCCAGCCGTTACACGGTAGCAACGTTAGGAGCACTTCCATTTCTTCAAAGCAAACTAATTACCTTTGAGATTGACGGTATTCATCACGAGCTCAATTTATGCCTTTCAAACATAGCTAATACGAGTGACTTTGGAGGTGGAATGAAAATAGCCCCCTCGGCTAATCCTTTTGATGGCAAAGCAAATATTACCTTTGTTTCAAAAATTGGGCGGATAGAACTTTTACTGTTTTTCCGCAGAGTCTTTAATGGCTCCCATATGAATCATCACAAGGTTACAGGTATGGAAGCCCAAGAAATCAGAATTGCCACTGAGGGGCTAGATCTCTGGGGAGATGGTGAATTTCTTGGTGTGACACCTGAAATCATCGAATTGGTTCCAAAGGCCCTTCTCTTGGCCGGCTACGAAGGTACTCTCTAGTAATGGTTACATCTGAGGATCATTGGGTAGAAGAACTCAAGAGAAACATAATGTTAAATCTTCACCTTAAGAAAGGGATGTACCTAAAGGCACAATATGTGATTCTCACAGAATCCGGAGTAGAGGAGGAATTTTTCTTTGAGATTGATGATGGGCAGGTTAACGTCAAACACGGCAAGCTAGACTCACCTGACATTATATTCTCACTTGATCGTTCCGTTGCCTTATCCATCAATGCTGGAGAATTAACTACAGAAGAGGCTTTCCTTAAAGGCCTCCTTAAATTTGATGGAGACGCTAGGAAAATCATTGAAATCTACTCTGAAATCCCGTAAACCCTGTTTTCGAATTTCTGTTAGATGAGCCCTAGTTCGGAAACGGTATTCCGTTCTGTAACTAGCTCTGCAGCTGAAGTATTGATTCTTTCTCTACTGAAATCATTGAGATCTAGATCTTTAACTATTGAATAGTCTCCGTTAGTGCATGTAACGGGAAAAGACGAGATAATTCCTTCAGGAATCCCATAACTGCCATCTGAGGGGATAGCCATTGAAACCCAATCGTCATCCGGGGTTCCTAATTCCCAGTCTCTCATATGGTCAATCGCCGCATTAGCTGCAGAAGCAGCAGATGAGGCTCCCCTTGCCTTTATTATTGCCGCCCCTCGTTGCTGAACGGTTGGGATGAAATCTTCTTCCAACCACTGATTGTCATCGATTCTTTCAGCGGCTGAAGCCCCATTGACTTCACAATTGAAAAGATCCGGATATTGGGTCGCAGAATGGTTACCCCAAATCGTCATTTTTTTGACGGCACTGACAGGGACATCTAGTTTCGAAGCTACTTGGCTTTTAGCCCTGTTATGGTCAAGGCGAGTCATAGCAGTGAATTGTCGTGGATTTACTCCGGCAGCAGTAGCTTGAGCTATCAGAGCATTAGTATTCGCGGGATTTCCGACCACCAGAACTTTAATGTTGGGGTTCGCATGATCTGCCATTGCTCTTCCTTGAGGCCCGAAAATACCTCCATTAGCCTCAAGGAGGTCAGCTCTTTCCATCCCATCCTTCCGAGGCATAGCCCCGACAAGAAGAGCGTAATCGCTTTCACTAAACGCGACATTCGCGTCGCCCGTTTTTATGACATCGTTCAACAGGGGGAAAGCACAGTCATCTAGTTCCATGTGAACCCCATCTAGAGCACCCAAAGCAGGTGTTATTTCGAGCAACCGGAGAGTTACTGGTTGATCATCACCAAGCATCTGACCACTGGCGATTCGAAATAGTAGAGCATAGCCGATCTGGCCTGCTGCTCCAGTTACGGTCACGTTTACTGGTTTTTTACTCACAAGAGCCTCCTCTGTCCCCACGCTGACATTAGCGAACAGATAGCACCCTTTGGCTAATCCTCCGAAAAGTTGCTTAAATTCCAGCTATACCGTTTGTGTGTTCCCAACCCAGGTTTCATGCAAGCGTGCATAAATTCCGCTCTGCCCACTCAATGTTTTATGGGTTCCTGTTTCAACAATATGACCTTTATCAAAAACCAGCACCGTATCTGATCTTTCGGCGGTACTGAGTCGATGTGCTACCGAAATTGTCGTTCGCCCTCGTGAAAGCCGATCTAGGGCAGAAACAAGCGCTACTTCAGTTTCAGGGTCCACTGCACTGGTCGCTTCATCAAGAATAAGCAACCCCGGATCGGCAAGTTGTGCTCGAGCAAGAGCTACCAACTGTCTCTCGCCTACGGACAGCCTCTCCCCTCTGGGCCCAGTTTCTGTTTCGATACCGTCGGGAAGTTTATTTAACCACCACATAAGTCCAAGGGCTTCAAACGCTTCAGAAACATCTTCTTTCGATGACTTTGGCCTTCCAAATAGAACATTTTCATAAATTGTTTGATCAAAGAGAAAACCGTCCTGAGGGACCATTTGTATTGCTTTATGTCGTGAAATAGGATCAATTTCAGATAATGGAATTCCATTAATTTCTATTATTCCAGTTATCGGATCAGCCAAACGGGCGAGAATTTTTACGAAAGTAGTTTTCCCCGAACCAGTTTCCCCGACAACAGCGACATTTGTTCCCGCAGGTATGTGTATGTTGATATCGTTGAGAACTTTGCCGCCAGTCCGATAAGAGAAATCAAGATTTTCGACTCGTATATCAAGAGCGCCTCTTTGAAGTTGTTTTCCTTTTTCCGGTTCAACTATTTCTATCGGGACATCAAGTACAGAGAGTATCTTCCACCACCCAGCAAGAGCTGTTTGGGTCTGGTCGAGAACTTCTCCCAATTCCCAAATAGGTGCAATGAGGATTGTGGTAAGAAAGACAAATGCAATCATCTCTCCTGATGTCAACCCTATATCTGGACCTATGAAGGAACCGGCAGCGATTACACCGGCTATAGCCATCGCACTGAATGTATCCATTACGGGCGCAAGTAGGGCAAAGAATTTATGGGCTCTTATTTGACGTCTAAACTGCGACTGATTCGCATTTTCCAATTTACTGCGAACTGATTCTTCATACCCGTAGGAACGAATTACTGGAGCTGCAGTAACTGCTTCAGACGCCTGACCCATGGTTTCAGAAACAGCTTCTCGCACTTCTCGATATTTAACGAATTGTTGCCGTTGAATTGCTTTGAGAATAGGGACGATAGGGATGTAGATGGCGATGACGACAATTGTTAGCTGCCAACTGTAAATAGCCATCACAACCAATGTGCCGACGATAATTACTGAATCTACAATCCATGCGATCGCCCCCCACTGAGCGAACTGAGAAAGAGTTTCAATGTCGCTTGTAACCCGAGCTGTGAGAATTCCTTTCCTTGCTTCTTGGTGATCAGCGAGACTCAAACGCTGTATGTGCTGGAAAACTCGTATCCGGAGTTCCAGTATTGTTGTCTCAGCTACCCTAACTAACCTGTTATACGTTGCTCTTTGTGCGAAAAGAACGAACGTGATTATGAGAATGGCAACCGTACAGGATGTATATATAAAGCCCGACCTGAGACCAGTTTCTGTATTGAGCCCTTGCTCCAAAATCTGCTGTTTCAGTATA